>Ga0098067_1000029_pt1 | contig 78789 bp, 77 predicted proteins | sample 26_taG_FD_92578 | JGI IMG/M metagenome (GOLD analysis project Ga0098067, IMG submission 92578) | Marine viral communities from Cariaco Basin, Caribbean Sea - 26_WHOI_OMZ | ecosystem: Environmental > Aquatic > Marine > Oceanic | place: Caribbean Sea: Cariaco Basin | collected 2014-11-09
AGATTCCGACTTTCAAAAAACACCAAAAAACTGGCGAATTCACTTTTATAGGATTGAATGGTACTACGGCTATAGGCTTTGAGTATCAATTTCTGTTCATACTGCGCCATGATAAGCATCGATCTTTCGGATAAGCTAGGATTCGCCATAGGCATACTTCTCTCTTCTGATTTTATTTCATAATTTGGATGAAGGATTTGTTTGATTTCCTTTAGTTTTTCGGCTGTGTTGACCACACTCCACAGCTTTTGGGTAGGATGATAGAAGCTGGTATTTACCGCTTTTATTTGGGCTCTCACCTCCGCCTGCTTATAAGGAATAAAGAGTTTTATTCGGTTGGCAGTGGGTTTAGGAGAATAGATGATCGCATGCATATTCAAACAGTTTACATCAAAAATAAGAAAATTAAGTGTTGGATATGAGCGTGTTGGGATATTAAACGTATGTTTACCGTAAAATACGGTTGCTATGGAAAAGGAAATACATAGACTATTTTGTAAAATTTGTAAAATTCCGATTAGGGGTAGGAGTGACAAAGTTTTTTGCAGTGCAACTTGTAAGGCGTATTATCATACCAAATTAAAAGAAGTAACCCTTAAAGCTACCGTTGGGATTGATAAAATCTTGCATCGCAACCGATCCATTTTATTGGAAATTATGGGTAAAAATTCAGTACAGAAAAAAGTTCCGAAAAGTTTACTTGAAAAAAAGAATTTTAAATTTCATTATATGACCGGATTTTATGAAAATGCCCAATTAAAAAGGTATCATATTGTGTACGATTTCGCATGGATGGATTTTAAAACTGGAGAAATATTGATAGTTCGTAGAAGAAGTTAAAAAAATATTCATTTCTTAATTCAGACCTAATACCTCATTTACCTATTATATTATCCTACATACTTGATAGCTGTAGCAGAAGATACGGTTCTAGCCCTAATTCAACTGAATGATAGTAAGTGTTACCAAGAAAACGAGGGAAATTACACTAACAATAAAAATAGGCAAAACATTTCTTGTTTTTTCTTTCCGGATGAGTTTCAGTAAAGCGTAGAAAAAGCTTAATAGAATAACAAAGAATAGGGGAATGGTTAGAATTTCACCCACGACTTGAAGAGCTTCACTGTCGATAGGATAGTAGGATAGTACGGCTAAAATCGCAAAATAAATGAGTGAAACGCTATTCGACAACAAGATGATTTTTTCTAATTTATTTACATTCATACTTTAAGTCTACGTATAATTTTTGGGTCGATGATTTTTTTGATGGGGAATCTTTGGCAAATAAAAATAGGAAAAGCAATTTGAATCACTTTTCCTATTTTGTAGCCCGTAGGGGAATCGAACCCCTCTTGCAAGAATGAAAATCTTGAGTCCTAACCGATAGACGAACGGGCCAGTTATTTTAAATTTATTTTATGCATGGATTCAGAATCTGTTTATTAACCGATGTCTGATGTGTCATAAAAAAAGCGATTCTCGTGAATCACTTGGTAGCCCGTAGGGGAATCGAACCCCTCTTGCAAGAATGAAAATCTTGAGTCCTAACCGATAGACGAACGGGCCAGTTTATATTTAGGCTAAAGCAGAAATATGCTTTGCTAATTTACTTTTTAGATTCGACGCTTTGTTCTTATGAATAATGTTGCGTTTCGCTAATTTGTCAATCTGAGAAGATACGGTTGGAAACTGTCCTTCTGCGGTTGCTTTATCCGTTTCTAAACGTAGGTTTCTGATAGCGCTACGTGCAGATTTATGATAGTAACGATTTCTCGCTCTTTTAACTTCGTCTTGTCTAATTCTTTTTAATGCTGACTTATGAGTTGCCATAATTTTATTCTTATTTAAGCTCGAATTGTTTCGATTTTTAAATTCTATTATTTCATCCGTTTGAATGAGTGCGCAAAATTAATACAATTTTTCATTCTTGCAATACTTTCTGAGAAAAAATTATTATTTCAAAGTAAAACACATTTTTGTGCACTGTTTGCAAAATTAATTAACTTTGAGCCGACAAAAATACTAAAATGTTTCGAATTAAATTAATGACAATTCTTAGTTCCTTGTTTTTAGCGAATTTGGCTTTGGCTCAAATTCCAACAGGATACTATAACGCAGCGGAAAATAAAGAAGGTTTTGAATTGAAAACTACTTTATATACAATCATTAAAGATTTCAATAGTCAGTCTTACAGTGCTTTGAAAGATTTATATGCAAGCAATGATCCAGATAATGGCTATCGGGATCGATATTATGAATCCGACCAAACAGTATTGGATATTTATTCTGAGAACCCCAACGGTCCCGATCCATACAATTACAATCCCACTTCTCCCATGGGTTCAGGTGCGAATGAAGGAGATGCTTTTAATCGGGAACATTTAATTCCTCAATCTTATTTTAACCAAAGTTTGCCCATGCGATCAGATGCATTTCACGTTTGGCCGACGGATAGTAAAGTGAATGGTTGGCGAGGAAATGATGCTTTTGGTAAAATAAATAATCCGCAAAGTGCATCTCCTTGTAACAGTGGCGCTACCAACTTGCCGTGTAAATCCAAAAATGGAACGCTGAAAGGAAAGTTTGTTAATAATTCATCGATTACAGTTATGGAACCGCTGGATGAATTTAAAGGCGATATAGCACGTGCTTTCTTTTATTTTGCAACGTGTTATGAAGATAAAATGCCCGGTTTTTACAATTCGTCCAATTCAGGTGTCAAAGTAATGTTTGACGGATCTAAAAACAAAGTATTTAGCGATGCTTTCTTGGGATTATTGGTGCAATGGCATTTGATGGATCCACCGAGTCAAAGAGAAAAAGATATGAATGATTTGGTCTATTATTCCTTTCAAGGCAATCGAAATCCGTACATTGACCATCCGGAATTTGTTTCTTTGGTTTGGGGAATTGGGATGGACACAGAAGATCTAAATTACCAAACTCGAAAAGATGTAACGGTGTATACCACTCCTTTAAATGAAGTAGTTTTGCGTTTGGAGAATCCAGAGAAGTCAATTGAATTTGTTTCTGTTTACGATACCCAAGGACGATTGATTCAAACCAAAAATAATAAATTGAATCAAAGTGAAATTCGTCTTACTCTTCCTCAAAAAGGAGTTTATATTCTGAAAGTAGAAGGAAAGAAATTGGAATTTAATACCAGGGTTCTAATTAAATAGGAACATCTGATTTTAATAAAAAAGGCTGTCTTTCGTAGTGAAAGACAGCCTTTTTACATAAATATAAAACTAAATTACTCAGGGTTTCTTTATAAGCGTACACGGAATCCACCCAAAATATTGATTCCAGCTTGGGGATAATAATAGGCGCCTTCGTAGTAAAATCCATTGCTTTCGTAGGTTCTATCCAACAAGTTATTGACCAAAAGTGAGAATTCTAGATTTTTTAAATTCCACCATTTAGGTTGATAAGAAAGAACAACATCCGTTAAGAAATAGTCGCTTAACCGTCCGTCTTTTAACTCGGTATTGGTCAAAAATTGCTCGCCTACGTATTTGTTGTTAAGGTTAATCGCAATGTTTTTAATCGGTTGAAATTGCAGACCAAAGGAAGCAATCCAGTTGGGAGAGAAGGAAATATCGGTATCTCCGAATTTATTTAAAACTTCTTCACCATTTTCATTCCATCCAATTTCTGTATAGTCTATATTTTTATTGATGCTGTATGTCACATTTCCATATACATTGAATTTCTGTGGAATTAGGGTGTAAAGGGTTTGGATTTCTATACCGCTTCGGTAACTTTTTCCGCTGTTTCTTCGTATGTAATTTCCGGTTTCGTTTAGTTCACCCGTTGCTACCAATTGATCTAAATAGTACATATAGAATAGGTTGAAATTGAAACTAAAATTTCCTGATTTTTTATATCCCAATTCGAAATCGTGTAATTTTTCAGGATTTAACTTTTGTCCACTATCTATATAATCCGAACGAATCGGTTCACGGTGCGCCATTCCGTAGTAGAAATAAAGTTGATGGGTTGAATTGGCATTGAAATTAATTCCAAATTTGGGGTTGAAGAAATTAAATTCATCTTCAAACGCAAAAAATTTCTCGTATTCATTTTCACCTCCAGGCGCATCTTGGGTTGTGTAATTCACAAAACGATATTGCAAATCTCCAAATAATTCAAACTGATTCAGTTCGTATAACGCTTTTGCATAGACTGATACATCATTTTTCTTCGATTTATTTCGATAGAATTCATGGTCTGAATTGTGGTTTTCCAAACCTTTCACCCAGGTTACCAATCCATAATGTTCGTTATGGTATTGGCTAATTGAAAAACCGCTAAAGAATTTTAAATTCCCCAAATTCTGATTTTCTATATTGTAATTCAATCCGTAAAAGTGATTATCTAACCATTTTTGTCGAACCAAATCCGCGCGATCAAAAGGTGCGTCAATTTTAAATTTGACTAATTTAGAATCTTGTTTGTAATTATCATAAAACCCTTTTCCACGCGTGTAAAATAGCGTACTGTTTGATTTCCAGCCTTTTCCATACCGTTGGTCCCACACCAAATGGTTGTGGTGTTGTCTGTAATTGTCGGTTTCATCGTCGTAAAATCCTATTACTTCGCTCCAATCGTCGTTATAAATCGCTCCAGCTGGATTGAATTTACGGTTGTTTTTCAGTGTTTTTTCATCAATTCCATTCCAGGCTTGGTAGGTTTTCTCCTTCCCAAAAAATGTCCAATAACGGAAAGAAGTATTTGCATTCAAATCGTATTTTGCATTCATTCCCACGGAGAATAAATCGGCAGATGCACGATCGATGTAACCGTCTGATTTTAATAAAGAAGCATTGAAGTCAACTCTTAGTTTATCGTTTAAAATTCGTCCTGTTCCACCTTGCAAAGTGTATTTCTGAGTGGCAAAACTTCCCCACGAATTGGCGGATTCTAAAAAAGATTCGGTGGATGGATTGGAAAGATCCATGTTGATAATCGCACCAAAGGCACCACTTCCCGAAGTAGATGTTCCCACACCGCGTTGAATACTCACCGAATTCAAACTCGATGCTAAATCGGGCATATTGACCCAAAACACATTTTGAGATTCGGAATCATTTAAGGGAATTCCGTTTAAGGTGATATTGATATGGTCCTGCGCCACGCCTCGAATTCGGATGGATGAATAGCCAATTCCAGCACCTGCGTCACTGGTACTCACTACCGATGTTGCGTTTTGGAGCAAAGATGCCATATCTTGCCCCAAGTTTTTTTGCTGTAACTGATTTTTGGTAATTTTCTCGGTGGTAATGGGTAGCTTTTGAATAATTTCTACCGATTCCAATTCGACCCAAGTTGAATCATTGACTTCTGACTTTTGTCCGAATGCAATATAGGCACTCATGAAAGCCACTAAAAAAATCCTACGTTTCATTTTTAATAATTTTTAATTCATTTAAATGAAAGGTGGATTTACCCTAATTTAGATTTCCTAAAACAATATAGTTACCAATGAATCTCTAGAAAACGCATTGATTTTTATTTTAAAATGTTTTAGGGAAAAGTTTTGCAACTTCCCTTGGCAGCATTACCTGCCCAGGTTCTGTGGGTATAATCTCAGCCTCCGCTTTGGAAGCACCCCTTTCTGGTTTCAAATGCAAAACTAAGACTAAATTAAGTAGGGAACAAATTGCAATTAAAAATTTCGAAGATTTGTTTTTTCAAATCCATACCGAGCAGTTTGAGTCGATGGGTCTGAAATGCTCAATTTATACCACGGATCCAAAGAACTGTTGTCTGGATTTTTCAGCACATGAATAGACTGCGCAGGAGTATAACCTTGTGCCAGTAAATAGACTTTTTTACCTTTTGAGTTCTCAGCTTTTCCAACCACTACCACCACATGTCCTGGACTGCCGGGCGTAATTAAAATCGTGCCGGTTTGGATGTCTTTGTCATTCGTTATCGCCTTAGTTTCTTTGTTCAGCGAAATCGTTCCTGCATACATATAGATGATGTCAAGGTATTTTCGATAGCTTTCCAAACTGTCGTCTTTGGACGCGGTTTGACTGAAGGTAACTTGATTGTTGTTTGTTACTTGCGGACGAATTCCATTTTTGTAATCGTTCCATTTGAAGAGATGACCGCTGGTGAAGTGAAATTCTATTTCATTAAATCGTTTTTGGCTCCACAAATAGTCGGAACGAAGGCGAATGACCGCATCCGCACATTGTTGAAGGTCTCTATTTCCAATATCCAAATCAATGACTGCTATGTGACTGAATTGATTTCCAATCGGTTGGTTGCTGTAATCGTAAATCTGCGCACCGTCTTCTTTTACGGGCAAATGAGTTAAGAATTCACCAAAACTATTGTCATCTTCTTCGATCCATGAATACCCTTGGGGTGCTGGAATTCGATCTTTGATTGTCTCACCGGATGGGTTGATTTCGTTGGCAGAAGGTGTGGTATCTCTTTCACAGCTTACGATAAATAGAATTAAGGTTAAAGCAAAGAAAAGAAAGAACGTTATTTTACGGATCATAGATTTGTTTTTTTAAGATGGTTAATTTTCAAATATACAAAAGCGGTTTGCATTTTTGGGTACAAAAAAACTGCGGACGTTTTACACCCACAGTTTTTAAATATATTCTTCTGAATTTAGTCTTTTACAGGTGCTAAATTCGCATTTATATCCTTGCTTTTATTATGTTTTTTCACACCTTTTCTTTGTTTATGAAATTTTTTGTTTGGGTGCTTTTTTGAATGTATTTCTTTAAAATTGGAAGGGCGATTCATTTTCTTTTCTTTCAATTTCGTTGCTTGCTCTGTTGTTAAGATTTTGGTCATTTCTTCTTTTTGCTTAGCATTTAGTGCTTTCATTGCTTCACTTCTTTTTGAAGCGTCTAAACTGGAATCATTTCTCAGTTTTTCACGCTCTTTCATTGTAAATTCACGTAAGACAGTCATTTTTTCACTTTGTTCTTTCGTCAATTCTAAATCCTTAGATAAATTATCCTGATGCATTTCCATACGTTCTTCTTTGGACAATTTATTCTTAGAAAGTTGATTTTGCTGTTGTGCAAATACTACCGATCCAAAAAGGATTCCGAAACTAAGTGTTGCTAATTTTATTTTATTCATGGGTATAATTTTTTATAATTCAGTGCGTAAATTTCAACTAATGTGCCATAAAACATGAAATTAGATTTTTAAGAAGAATATAACAGATTCAACGAAGTTATCTTTAAATTTTGTGCATATAAAATATTAAAAAAATGTTAGCGTAATCCTAAAGCAGATGACATTTATCAGGTTGGTATAAAAATTGGGATTTAGAATTTAGAAAAGTAGTATTAATTAAATTTCCAAAAAGATGAAACAGATAACATTAACCTTATTGAGTTTTGGACTGCTTGGTTGCGTAGTATTTGCGCAGGAAAGTAAATTAGGGTCTAAAGAAAAAGTAGCCGAAGAACATCCGATAGAAATGCGAAACGATCATTTCGGTGAAGGATTGGACTTGACCATGGATCAAACTCAGAAAATAGAGACGATTCAAAAATTGGCTGCCCAAGAAAGACAAGATTTACTGTATGATGAAAGCTTGGATGAAGCGAGTGCAGAAATGGAGTTAAATCGATTGAATCAATTGGAGAATCAAAAGCTTTGGGAAGTTTTAACGCCCGAACAAGTGCGTAAATACAAAGAAATGGAGAAAAATCTTCCCAGTGTTCATCCGCAAGATGCTCCGTAAGATTTCCATGAATTAAGAAGGGATTTTGATTTCAAGCAAAATCACCCTTGAAAAGACTTGAAACTGTTTATGAAAAACATAGACAGTTTTTTAATGGATTTTTTTTAATCTTTAAAGTTTTGTTGCTTTTGCGCTGTAACTGGTATTTATGTGCAATTCACGGGTTAAATTTGCGTCTTTTACAGCATCTGTAGGTACCACTGCTTCTAACAAATGGATTGGAAAGGGAATGTCTGGATTGTTGTAATTGGAAAATATAGGTGTGATGATGACTTTACTACCTTTTACATCTACAGGGAAAAAACCTTCGGGATAGGAAGTTCCGGAGCCAGGTTGTTGTAAGAAATCTTCACCGGGAAAATCAGGAACATTGGTAGCAAAAGGAGCTGGGATGAAACTTTTCCAAGTATCAGCCAACGTATCGGATTTAATGATTCCCATATTTAAATTCCAATCGTTGTTATTTTCGGTTTTTACTAACCAAGCTTGATAACTGAGTTCTTTGTAATCCAATTTTAAGGTTGCTTCTTTGTTGTTTCCACTTCCTTTGAAAAACCAAATTCCGTTGGTCCCATAATTTCCTTGTTCCGAATCAGGAACGGAAGCATTTTGAACTGTGTAAGCGCCTGAAATACGATTGGCTAAACTTAAAACTCCGTTTGAAACCGTAGAATTGGTATGTAATTGTGCTGAATTCCCACTGAAATCACCGACTAATAAAACGTAGTTTGAAGGTGCACCAGAAGTAGTTTCAACCGTGATTGCAAAAGATTGTGCTTTGGATAAATCAGTTGCATCGATTTTACTGAAACGCGCGATGTTGTTTTGAATCGAATCATTGTTTATTCTTCCAACGGAAACATAACTTCCATCGGTTAATAGCCAAGCTTCATAGAAATAACCTTCGGGTAAATTGGGAAGATTGAATTCTGTGACTTCCATCTTACCGGTTTCATCGAGTATATCCGTTTCACTGCAACTGAATAACAGAAAGAATAGACCAAGGACTGCGATTAGATTTTTCATGTGTACGTTTTAAACTTTTATTCTTTTGGGTAAAATTATAAAAAAAAATCTCCTTCAATACGATTGAAAGAGATTTATAATTTATTTAGCCTATCGAAATTATTCGACTCTATACCACGTTTGGGTTCTACCCAAAAGAGAAACTCCCATAAAACCTCGCACTTCAAGCGTGTCTTTGTCTTTCAACTTCATTTTACAGCTGTATTCTTTCCCGCTGTTTGGGTCTAGAATTCTTCCGTTGATCCATTCATCACCGCTTTTTTCCATTCCCCATATAATGGTCATTCCTTGGATAGGTTTGTCCTTTTTATCGCCTTTACAGTCGGTACATTTTGCGTCTTCTTTTCCTTTGGTTAGGATTTTAGATACATCTCCTTGTATTTTTCCGCTTTTGGTTTCGTATAATTTCACGTAGGACTTTTCTTTCTTTGTTTTATCGTCAATCGTTTTCCAAGTTCCTGTTACGGATTGGGCGTAAGAAAGAATTCCAAATAAGAATACAAAACTGGCTAGAATTATTTTTTTCATAATTTAAAGATTTAAGTTATTAAAAGTATAATAAATAATTGAAATAACCATGCCACATCTTGATTTTGAATTATTCAAAGGCTAAAAAGGCATTTTCAATGTGTTCAAAACTCCATTCCGACTTTTTAACTTCTACGCTGATGATGTCAAAACGGGTTTCCAAATCAATTTCATTTGATACAATGTATTCATTGGCAGCCATTACCAACAATTCTCGCTTCTTTTTAGTCACAGCCAATTCAGGTTCTATCAAGGGATTTATTCGGGCTTTCACTTCGACAATTACAATTTCATTTTTGGATGGATCTTGGGCAATAATATCGATTTCAGCTTTTAAATACCGCCAATTTTTCTTGAGAATCGTATAATTTTTTTGTTTTAAAAATTCACACGCTCTTCGTTCCGCTTCTTTTCCAAATTCATTGTGCTGTGCCATACCTACATAGTTCCAAACAAACGGTCACCTGCATCACCCAAACCAGGAACGATGTAAGCGCTTTCGTTTAAGTGAGAATCCATCGCTGCCAAATAAATGGGAACTTCGGGATAATGTTTATGCACAAACTCAACGCCTTCGGGACAACCGACCAAACAGGCCAAACGGATCGATTTAACGCCGTGTTCTTTTAAAATCTCAATCGCCTTCACAGCCGATCCGCCCGTTGCTAGCATCGGATCTAAAATGATGATGTCACGTGATTCTAATTTTGACGGAAGTTTGCATAAATATTGAACGGGCTGCAAGGTTTCGTGGTCACGGTAAATACCGATATGTCCAATCTTTGCACTCGGAATTAAATCTTGAATTCCCTCGACCATTCCCAATCCCGCTCTTAAAATAGGAACCAAAACCAAATCATCGCCTATAATTCGATGGCCTGTTGTTTTACATACAGGGGTTTCAATTTCGTATTCTTCAGTTTCTAAGTTTCGCGTGATTTCATAACTCATCAATGAAGTGATTTCCTTCACCAATTCTTTGAACATCTTTGAAGCCGTGTCCTTTTTTCGGATTTGTGTCATTTTGGAACGAATGAGTGGATGATCCAAGACGAATAATTTATTTTTCATTTACGTAAATTCTAAATTTAGTTTTTTCTGAGTGATAGTTAATTCCACTTCACTTCCAAAAATCAAAGCTCGGTTGTCGCCGATATGCCCAGACGGAAAGCCAAAACCAATCGGTATTTCAAATTCGTGCATAAATTTATGAATAATTTGGTAAGAAGTAGCATCGTATTCCGAAAGGAAGTCTGGATTTTCTTCTTGAATATCCATTCGGGTAAAGCTACCAACCAATAAGCCGTTGATTCGGCTCAATAATCCTGAACGTTTTAAATTCATCAACATCCGGTCCAAGTGATACCAGTTCTCATTCCAATCTTCTATAAAAAGCACCAAATCTTCTCCTTGAATTTCAGCAGAACTTCCCGTTAAACTGTAAAGCAAAGACAAATTACCACCAACTAATTTTCCTTTGACGCTTCCTACCTTATTCAACGGATGCGAATCGATTTCGTACGATAATCTCTCACCGATTAAAACGGTTTGCAAGGATTCAAAACTTTCTTGGGTATAGGCACAATTCAACCGTTTGACGGTGATTGCATGCAGACTTGGAATATTCCAATTGTTGATAGGATTGTGCAAAGCGGTGATGTCTGAATAGCCAATGAGCCACTTTGGGTTTTGTTTAAACTTCGTCCAGTCGATTTTATCTAGGAGTTGAACGGCACCGTATCCACCGCGTGCAAACCAAATGGCTTTGATTTCATCATCGTCCAAAGCCCATTGCAAATCTGCCGTTCGCTGTTCAGGATTTCCTGCATAATGATAGCCGTTGAAATAATCCTCGAATACATAATTTCCAAAAACGGGATGGAGTTCCATTTTCCTTAAGAAATTTAAATTCGCTTGGAGTTCGGATTCAATTACACGTCCAGAAGGAGCAAGGATAGCGACTTTGTCGTTGGGTTTTAAGCTTCGCGGTTTCACAAGATTTTTGAACGAAAGTAAGGAATTATGAAGGACTGCACAATCAAAATATGATTTCAAAAGAGTATATTTGTTTTAATGAAGACAATCAATACATCAGAATTAGCAGAAGGCATAAAAAGAGGCGATAGGGTGAGTTTAAGTCGTGCCATCACTTTGGCAGAAAGTGCACGATCCGATCATCAATTGCAAGCCCAAGAATTAATTCAGGAATTACTTCCGTTAACTGGTAAATCCAAACGAATTGCGATTACAGGAGTTCCGGGAGTTGGAAAAAGTACGTTCATCGAAAGTTTTGGGGAATTGTTAACCAAAAAAGGACTGAAAGTAGCGGTTTTAGCGATTGACCCGAGCAGTACACTTTCGGGAGGAAGTATTTTGGGCGATAAAACCCGAATGGAAGATTTGGCGAGAAATCCCAATGCCTACATTCGTCCGTCTGCAACCGGTGGTTATTTGGGAGGTATTGCCTCCCGAACGTATGAATCAATGTTGCTGTGCGAAGCGGCAGGTTTTGATTTAATTTTGATAGAAACCGTGGGAGTAGGGCAGTCTGAAGTTTTGGTGAATGATATGACGGACTTGTTTTTATTTCTTCAAATTCCCGGGGGTGGCGATGAATTGCAAGGTATCAAAAGGGGAATTATGGAAATGTCTGATTTGATATTTATCAATAAGATAGATAGTTTTGGTGTTACCAAAGCCAAAGAAGTGCGTGTTACTTTTGCACGTTCTATGCAGTTTTTACCTCAGAAAGATTCCGGTTGGAAACGAAAAGTAGTGATGGGTTCCGGTTATACGGGTGAAGGTTTGGATGAAATTTGGGAAAAAGTAACCGAATATTTTGAAGCCATTGATACAAACGGATATTTAACGAAAAGGAGGGAAGAACAAAATACGGTACGTGTAAAAGATTACATCAGAGAGCAATTGGATCGAAAAGCGATGGATTTATACAAAACGAAGTCATTTTCAGAAGCGGAGATTGCTACTAGAAATCCGTATTTCTTAGCGATGGAATGGATTAAAGAGAATTTTTGAATTAATCAATAATTCGTTTGGCGTACAAATAACGTTTGGACCAATAAGGCATACTTAATGGCGTAACGGTTACTCCTTGCGAAGTAGAAGCATGAATAAATTCAATTTCACCTTCGTCAGAAACATTGTGTACAATTCCAACATGTGAAACTCTACCGCGACCACCGGTTGCAAAAAATAATAAATCACCTGCACGAAGTTCATCGTTTGAAACGACGTGACCCTCTTTTGCTTGGGCTGCAGAAACGCGTGGAAGTTCATGATCAAAAAGTTGGAAAACACTTTGAACAAATGCTGAGCAGTCAATTCCATTTCGAGTGGTTCCACCGTAACGGTAAGGAACACCTAAATACGATTCAGCCTCAAAAAGAACTTGAAATACATACGAATTCATCGCCATCTTGTGGATGTCGTTTAATTCTTCAATCGCTGTTTTTTCGGGTTGTATTTTGGTTGATTTGACCTTGACTTCTACACTTTTGTTTTCAGCGTATAAGCTTTTGTTGATGATGCTGCTTTGGTTGAAATAAGAACGTTCGGAAGGCGTGTAACTAGATGTCGCTTGATTCGCCGATATTAACGTACCACAAGATGTGGTTAAAACTGCAATAGAAGCAATTAATACTAAATGGATTCCTTTCATATTTACCTACCTAAAAAACCTTACCTTTTTTTGACAAGAGCAAATTTAAGCGGAAAAATGAGTTATAAGAGATTGTTTCCAAAATTTAGGAAAAGATTAACGAATGTTAAAACTCTTTAACAAATCTTTTAAATTTTGGTTATTTATAATTTTATTCGACGGTAAGATGAATAAATAGCTCATTAAGTATAAGTCAAAGAGCATTCCAAAGATTATGATTCGTTAAAAATTTTTACCGTTGTATTGTTTATTTTTTTGATTGGAAACATTTTTTTATCGGTGTCTGTTTGTAGAACTAAACAAATATTGTCAATGGAAATAATTCGTCCCACGGTATCGTCAATTTGAATTTTCATTCCAATTTCTAAATTCTTTTTTGTGTAAAAACCTAGGATTAAACGGTAAACGATATCGCGTGAACCCAATCCTACAGCAATTGTCATCGCGATTAAGGCTGCTCCAATAAAATAAGAAAGGTTATTTGAAATTATTTCAGTGTCCACACCAATTTGATTAAGTGCAGTGATGGAAACAAATACCAAAATTAGATAGAATACAATTGTACTAATTGCTTTTGCTCCACCAGCGTCCAAAGATTTAATCATATTGTGAACTAACTTCTTTGCTTGAGAGGCCATATAAACTCCGAATACAAAAATTAACAATCCGGTTATAAACTGGGGTAAATATTCCAAAAGTTTACCGATTTGCACAGAAACAATACTTAATTCTAGAATCTCGGCACCTATAATCAGAATAACTAAAATTAAAATGAATTTTGCGATACCTACAATTACATTTGAAATATCTATTTTAATATTTGAGTTTGCAACCAATTCATTTTCATTGACGAAGTCATTCAGTTTCTCAATTTTTGAAAGCTTTAGTAAACGCTTTATGAACCATATAATTAATTTGTAAAGGATTATTGTTACTATAATAAATCCTAAACCCAATAAAATTTTGGGTAGAAAAGCACTAAAGTCAGCAAATAAATTTTCAATCATTGTAGTATAAATTAGTATGTTTATGGGTATTAATTAATCATTGTTTTTAGTGTCCTCAGTTTCATCCTCATCTTTTTTCTTTCCCTTGCCTTTTAGAGCTGAGGTTCCGATTAAGTCAAAAATAGAAGACGGATATTTTAAAGTGATTAAATCAGCAAAATCCATTGTTAATTTTACCAACCTTATATCGTCCATAACGCGTTCTCTGAGAATTTCAGGAACTTGTTCGTGTTCAATGATGTTTTTAAATGGATTTTCCATTTCTATAAGGTTTTGTATTGTTTAATTAAATTTGCTTTTGCACGACTCAATCTCATTTTCACAGCACTCTCTCCCAATTCGTTTAATTCTGCTATTTCTTTAATCGTTAAATCATCTTGGTATTTCATCAAAACAATCGCTCTTTCTTCGGGGGATATTAGCTGAAGGGCTTTGTTTAAATTTTCAGCTTTTAGTTCATAAATTTGATGATCTTCTACTTCATCAAAATTTTCTTTTTCGATTTCATCCTTTAAAGAGTAGGTATTCTTTTTTCCTTTAACTTCTCTTTGGATGTAATTTATACAATGGTTGTATGTAAATGAATACAACCACGTGGAAAACTTTGACTCTCCCTTGAAAGACTTTAATTTAACAAAGAGCTTGACAAACAAGTCATGGGTTAAATCTTGTGCTTCTTCTTTTGAGCCAATAAAACCCAAACATTTATTATACACAATGGCCGAATAACGGTCATACAGAATCCCAAACAAATGCGTGTCATTTGTTAGAACAATCTTCTGTATGAGTTCCTCATCACTAATACTATCAGTTTTGCCTTGGAACGCCATGTATATGTTTTCACTTAGTTAGACACATGACTTTGGATTAAGTCACATCCTAATTTTATTTTCTCTATGAAACACTTAAAATTTGTGGAAATTAAGGGACTTTGTAAACGATTGCATTGACATTCATTCCAGCGCCCACCGATCCAAATACAATATGATTTCCTGAATGGAAACGGTGATTTCCTAACTCACCGCGGGCCACCAAATCATACATGGTAGGTACAGTCGCTACGGATGAATTCCCAAACTTTTGAACTGTCATCGGCGCAATGTCTTCTGGAATATCTTTCACGTCGTAAAGTCTGAATAGTCGCTCAACCATTGCGTGATCCATTTTTGCATTGGCTTGATGCAACAAAACTTTATTGATGTCTGAAATGTCCAAGCCAGCATTGTCAATCACTCTTTTAACCAAAGCAGGAACTTTTCGAAGGGCGTACTCATACACTCTTCTTCCTTTCATTTTGATGTTTATGTAGGTACCTGAACCTTCTGCATTTTGAGAAACATCATTGGTCAAATAACTCATTTCTTCTAGACTGTCGCAAATTGTATCATACCCAACAATCCCTTCTTTTTTATCCGACTCAACCGCTTCCAAAACGATTGCTCCTGCACCATCTGCGAAAATCATCGCCGTTCGGTCATAAGGATCTATGGCTCTTGAAAGGGTGTCTGCACCAATTACCAATGCTTTTTTGGCGGTTCCCGATAAAAATAAATGGTGGGCTAAAATCACACCTTCAATCCATCCAGGACAACCAAAAAGCATGTCGTACGGGCGGCACCGGTTATTTTTGATGCCTAATTTATTTTTCACTCGATTCGCAATCGAAGGCATATTGTCAACTTGTCGATTCACTGAATCAATATCTCCGTAATTATTAGCTACGATTACATAATCCAATTCTTCTTTGTCAATTCCTGCATTTTCTATCGCTCTTTGTGCGGCAATAAATGACATATCCGATGCAAACATAGAATCATCTGCATATCTTCTTTCTTCAATCTCTGTAATTTCAAGAAACTTTTGAATGGTTTCTTCAATCGGTTTGTCGATTTTCACACGATTCTCGTCATAGAAAACGTGGTTTAGAAATTCTGAGTTTTTAACAATTCTTTCCGGTAGAAAATGACCCGATCCGGTTATTACAGTATTTATCATAGCTGGATTATTGATAATAGGTGACAAATTTAGGAAATATACTTATCCTTCGGTAAAATATTTAACTTTTTAAGATTCTAATATCTTTTTTGTGATGAAATCCTTCTCTAAATCCCATCCGCGAGCAGGCGAATATTCCCGTCCGTAGTAGATAATTTGAATATGAAGTTTGTTCCAACTTTCTTTTGGAAATAATCGTTTGGCATCTTTTTCAGTCTGAACCACATTCTTTCCATTGCTCAATTTCCACCGATGCATTAACCGATGAATGTGGGTATCAACCGGAAAAGCAGGATGGCCAAACGCTTGTGCCATAACTACAGAAGCCGTTTTATGACCGACTCCGGGTAATGATTCTAATTCTTCAAAGGTTTGCGGAACGATTTCATTGAATTCTTCTACAAGGATTTCAGATAATCGTTTGAGATTTCGTGCTTTGGTATTGGATAGTCCAATTTGTTTGATGAGTTCTTTGATTTCATCCACTTCCAATAAACTCATAGCCTTTGCATTACTTGCTCTAGCAAATAATTCAGGCGTAACTTCATTTACTTTTTTATCGGTCGTTTGAGCCGAAAGCATAACTGCAACCAGTAAAGTGTACGGATCGGTATGATCCAACGGTATAGCCGGTGTCGGATAGAGTTTTTCTAATTCCTCCCTTACAAAATCAGCGCGTTCTTTTTTAGTCATTGAATTTAATTGAAATAGGTATTGGTTTCAAAAGTACCATTAAAAACACAAACTTTGTCGAAAGCGTGGCTTAGGACAAAGTTTGTGGTATGCTTAAATTAAAAGGATTGGTTTCTTCTTACTGATCGTGAGGGTTTAAAATCTCATTCACATCTTCAAAACCACCTCCATTGAAGCAAGCTTGAATTCCATTCTCTTTCAGAAAACTGAGAACGGAGGCTGCTCTACTTCCTCCTCTGCAAAATAGTACGATGGGTAAATTCATTTTTTTTATATCATCTATTCGATTGGGGATTTCTCCCAACGGAATGTTAATGGCACAATCTACACATCCATCGATTTCCAATTCATACGAATCGCGAACATCAATTAAGCTTGCATTCGGGGTTTTAATTGCTTCTACTGTTGTCATCTTTATAACTTTTCTAAAAAATAACCATCTAAACAGACTGGGAATTATCATTTTGAATTTGGTCTTACCTTAAATCGTACGGCAAAATTACCAAATTTTGATTCTATTTTCAGGCTCTTTGTACATTTTATCTCCTTTTTTAACATTGAATGCTTTGTAAAAACCATCGACATTAATTATAGGACCAATTGCTCTGAAATATCCCGGTGAATGGGGATCTGTTTTTACTTGATTAATCAAGGCTTCATCCGTGGATTTCGTTCTCCAAATAGTTGCCCACGAGATAAAGAATCGTTGGGATTGCGTGAAACCGTCAATTTTCTCTACCTCTCCTTTGTCTTTCAAATACATCATCAACGCATCATAAGCCACACTAACTCCTCCTAAATCACCAATGTTTTCACCCAACGTAAATTCACCATTTACGAAGTTGCCTTTCACCGGTTCATATTTGCTGTATTGATCTGCCAAAGCTTGTCCAGCAGCGCTGAATTTTTCGTAATCACTTTCTGTCCACCAGTTTGACAAGTTTCCATCTCCATCATAGAGCGATCCACTGTCATCAAAACCGTGTGAAACTTCGTGACCGATTACAGCGCCAATTCCACCGAAATTAACGGCTGCATCTGCATGGTAATCGTAAAATGGATATTGTAATATCGCAGCTGGAAAAACAATTTCATTGTTTGAAGGACTGAAATATGCATTCACAGTTTGAGGTGACATTCCCCATTCTTCACGATCTACAGGTTTTCCAATTTTAGTAAACATATAGTTGTAACGCCATTCTTTTAAATTCAAATAGTTTTTAAATAAGGCTGCATCTTCGTTATGAGAAACGATTTCTAAGTTGGAATAATCTCTCCATTTATCAGGATATCCAATTTTTACGGTGAATTTCCCTAATTTCTCCAAAGCTTTGGTTTTGGTCTTAGGTGACATCCACTCTAAGTTGTTGATGTGTACGCGGAAAGATTTGAATAAATAATCAATCATTTCTTGTGCACTTTCTTTGGCTTGCGGTGGGAAATTATCTTTCACATAAATCTTACCTAATAATTCTCCGGCTGATCCATTCACAAATTCCAAACCTCTTTTTTCAAGCTGTCTTTGTTCTTTTTGACCTCGTAATTGACGGCTGTAAAAATCGAAACTTAATTCATCTAAATCTTTAGTTAAAACGCCAGTAAATCCGTCAATCAAATGGAATTTCAAGAATTCTCTGATTGATGGAAGATTCTCTTTATTGATGATTTTGTCTAAATTTTTGTAATAATTGATTTCACCAATAATAACAGAATCGGTTTTTATACCTAAATCGTTGATGTATTTCTCTAAATTCACATTCTTAGATAATTTCCCTAAATCTTTTACCGAATAAGGATTAAATCGCAAACGTGCATCTCTTAATTCTTCAACCGTAAATAAATTCGATGCAATATCTTTCTCGAAACCGATGATTTTTGGTCCTTTCAAATCACGGGTTTTTTCTCCCGTGTATTGATAGATATTATTGATGAAAGTAGAATATTGACCCAATGTATTTCGGTTGCTTTCATCGTCTTTTTGATAATAGCTTCTACCTAATCCCAAGCTCGCTGCACCCAGATAAACTGCATTTTGACTACTGTTCTTCATGTGTGAATGCACATAAAATCCGAATAAGGAATTCAAACCAAGAGGTGTTACTTCCGTTAAATAATTTTGTAAATCCGTTAGGTTTTTGATTTTATCAATTTTATCCAAATAAGGCTGAATAGGTTTAAGTCCTGTCTTATTTCTGGCATCAAAATCAATATAGGATTCATACAAATCACCAATTTTCTGTTCATCACTTCCTTTGGTATATGTTTTCCCCAATAATCCTTCTAAAATGCCTAAACTGACATTGTCCGTGTTCTCTCTCAACTCATCAAAACTACCCCAACGTGCTCTGTCCGAAGGGATTTCTGTGTTTTGCATCCATTTCCCATTTACGAAATTATAAAAATCATCTTGGGGCCTAACTGATGTGTCCATGTATTCTAAATTGATTGCATGGAATTCTTCTTGTGCAAATACGGCAGTGCCAAAAATGGCGAATCCCATAATTAAAAACTTTTTCATTTACATTTGATTTTTTACAAATTAGTGTCTGTTATTTATTAATTGTTACAAAGCTAAGGAGTTTTTTCGCAATTGCCTTTGTGGATAAATAGTATATTTGCGTATTCAAATTGAATGAGATTTATGGCACACAAAATTTTGGTAACGGGAGCTTTGGGTCAGATTGGTTCTGAATTGACTTTGGCTTTAAGAGAAATACATGGCGTTGAGAATGTATTGTCAACTGATATTCAGACGAAAGAAAAGGTCGATGATCCGTATTATGAAGCCTTGGATGTAATGGATTCAAACTTGATTTCTGAACTTATTGAAAAGCACGAAATCAAAATTGTCTATCATTTGGCAGCAATGCTTTCTGCAACTGCGGAGAAATTTCCACGAAAAGGGTGGGATTTAAATATGGATTCTTTGTTAACTTTTCTAGATTTAGCAAAAGATAAAAAAATAAGTCAATTGTATTGGCCAAGTAGTATTGCGATTTTTGGAGCGGATACACCTAAAATAAATACCGATCAAAATGCATTGGCTATTCCAGCTACGGTATATGGAATTTCAAAAAGATCGGGAGAATTCTGGTGTAATTATTACTTTGAGAAATATGGAGTGGATGTGCGAAGTATTCGTTATCCGGGCTTAATCAGTTGGAAAACTCGTCCAGGAGGTGGAACTACCGATTATGCAGTCGATATTTATTACCAAGCCTTGGAAACCGGAAATTATGAATGTTTTTTGTCTGAAAATACTTCTTTACCGATGATGTATATGGATGACGCCATTCGTGCAACCATTGAATTGATGCAAGCGGATGCGAATAAATTAACAGTTCGTACGTCCTACAACTTAAATGCGTTGAGTTTCAGTCCGAAAGAATTAGCGAAGGAAATTAAAAAGAAAATGCCAGATTTCAAAATTTCGTATAATCCTGATTTTCGACAAGCAATTGCAGATACATGGCCAGCAAGTATCGACGATTCCATCGCACAGAAAGATTGGAACTGGAAACCCGAATTTGATTTGGAGAAAATGACCGACGCGATGTTGGATAATTTGAAAGAAAAATTAGAATTAAACCCATAAAAATAAAAACAGCCAGGTTTAAAAGCCTGGCTGTTTTCTTATCGATTTAATTGAAAATTAATTCAATTTCTTATTGTCTTATTTTTTAGTCAAAACATAATGTTCTGCCAATTCACCTTCAACTAGACTTCCGTCTTTATTCAAGAAACGAACTTTATTTTCTTCGATTTTATACATTTTCGAAGCATTTTCATCCTTTAAACCTTCCAACTGAATGTTGTTTCCATCTACCCAAATGAATGTTCCTTTTTGAGTTTCTTTCAATTCTTCTTTGGCACCTAAATATTCGGTTTCAAGTTCATAGGTATTGTCATCATTTAACTCAAGTTCGGTTTTAATTCCTTCACAGTCTGCACATGGTAAAACACCTTCATAGGTTCCTTTCCAGTCCAACGAAGTTTGTGCGTTGTGCTCATCTGCCATGGATGTGCTGTCTTCTAAGATTACTGCATCTTCATCTACAACAATTACGTCTTCTTTTTTTGTATCACACGAATACATGATAAAAGCAGAAGCGAATAATAGACTTAATAATTTGATTTTCATAATTTAATTTTTTAGTTATACCGTTATTAGTGCAAAAAACAAACCATTTTAACAATTCATTGCTTTTTACATCAAAGTAAAATGAAAAATCGCATGGAAATTGGTGGTTCATTTTGAAATAAACTAACTTTGGCAAAAGTGGTTTATGGATTCAAAAATTGAAACTTTTTTATGTGCTAATTATGACCAAGAGGCGATTGACTCTTTGGAATTGTTGGCGCAAAGTGGCTCTTCTCGAAAGTATTACCGATTTAAATCCGACGGAAAATCAGTAATTTTAACAGAAGGTGAAACAATTGAAGAAAATAAAACGTTTTTTTATTTTACCAATCATTTTTCAAAAGTGATTGATAATCTTCCCGTTGTAGATAAAGTATCCTCTGATTTTTCGCTGTATTCACAAAATGATTTGGGAAATCATTCGTTAATGAATTATTTGGAAACGAATAGGGAAGAGGCGAAAGGTCTTTTTTTTAAATCCGTTCAACAGTTAGTCAAAATGCAAGTTTTGGGAGATAAGGATTTGGATTATAGCCAATGTTTTTCCTATCCAAAATTTAATTATCTTTTGGTTTTGCGTGATTTGTTTTCGTTTAAAAACTACTTTTTGAATTTATTGGGAATTGAATTTAACCACGGAAAATTATTGATGGATTTTGAACGTTTTGCCATAGATTTTGAGCATATTCCGTATCAGTATTTTGTATTTCGTGATTTCCAGTCGAGAAATATTATGGTGTATGATAACGAACCGTATTTTATTGATTATCAAGGTGGAATGAAAGGTCCGCCTCAATACGATTTGGTTTCTCTATTATGGCAAGCCAAAGCGAATTTATCGAAGGAGTGGAAAGAGGAACTGTATGATTTGTATATCAAAGAATTCATAGACACCACACAAAAGGATTTAGATAGTTTGGAGTTCAAACATGCCTATGAACTTTGTTTGGTTGAACGTTTGTTGCAAGTTTTAGGAACCTATGGTTTCCGAGGGATATATGAGCGAAAGCCTCATTTCTTGGTCAGTATTGAATTTGCTTTGCATAACATAGCGGGAATTCAAGATTTAATTTTATTGAAAAATTATCCTGAACTGCAAATAGTGATTCGGAAATTAGCGGAACCTGAGACGTTTGCGCATTTAAAAACTACAATTGATGGAAAATAAATTAAATATAAATGTGCGTAGTTTCTCGTACAAAAGTGAAATCCCCCAAGATCCGTCTGGAAACGGTGGTGGCTATGTATTTGATTGCCGTGGAATCTTAAATCCCGGACGAATTCAAGAATACAAAAGCCTAACCGGAAGAGACAAAGCGGTGATTCAATATTTAGAATCGGAAACAAAAATCACTGCGTTTTTGGAAGCTGCTTTTCAGTTGGTCGACCTATCCATCGAAGATTATATCCAAAGAGGATTTGCTAATTTGGAAGTGAATTTTGGTTGTACAGGCGGTCAACATCGATCGGTATATTCAGCAGATGCGATGGCGAAACATATCCAAGAGAAATTTCCAACGGTTCAAGTGACTTTATCCCATGTTGTTCAGGAAGCAAAAAACTGGCAGAATTAAACACGTACTGAATTTAAAATTAATTTTGTTTGAATGGGTTTATATAAAAATTCAACTCCATTTATTTTCAAAAGCTTTTAATTCAATGTAATTTTGTACGATTCAAAAAAAAATAAAATAGTTTATTCACACAAAAACATACGAAATGAAATTTTTTATTGACACCGCGAATTTGGCTGAAATCAAAGAAGCACAAGATATGGGGATTCTAGACGGTGTAACCACCAATCCATCTTTGATGGCGAAAGAAGGAATCACTGGAAAGAAGAATATTTTAGATCATTACAAGGCAATTTGTAAAATTGTGGATGGCGATGTAAGTGCAGAAGTTATTTCTACCGATTACGATGGAATGATTAAGGAAGGAAAGGAACTCGCGAAGTTGAACGAGAAAATTGTAGTGAAAATTCCAATGACTAAAGAGGGAATTAAAGCCTGTAAATATTTCTCTGAAAACAATATCAAAACCAATGTAACGTTGGTTTTTTCTGCGGGGCAAGCACTTTTAGCAGCAAAAGCAGGAGCGACTTATGTATCACCCTTCATTGGGAGATTGGATGATATTTCTACAGACGGTTTAAATTTAATCGAGGAAATTCGAATGATTTATGACAATTATTTATTTGATACTCAGATTTTAGCTGCATCGGTTCGTCATACCATGCATATTATAAACTGCGCCAAAATTGGCGCAGATGTGATGACAGGACCTTTGTCTTCCATCACAGGTTTGCTGAAACATCCATTGACCGATTCAGGTTTGGAGCAATTTTTAGCGGATTACGCAAAAGGAAATAAATAAAATTAGAACAAATTCCATCAAAAAAGAAGCCGTATCATAACAATATGAAACGGCTTTTTTTATAGTTTTTTCCTGGACTTCCATCTGAGAAGTGATGGTAAATATCGAAATCTCAGAAGGCCAATTATAGTATTGAGACACTTTCTTTTTGTTTTTCTAAAGAATGTGAATTATCTATCCTGTAATTTGAAAACCTCTTGCAGTAAAGGTGTAGTTCGCAAACCAATGTTATTTCGAATGCCATTTTCTTTTTCAGCCACCATTTTAAATACACTGTTTACAGCTTGTTCCGTAACGTATCTATTTAAATCTGTAGTCACATTTTGTCCCGTAAAAGTGTTGTAACTAGTGAAAATCTGTGCCCATATTTTGTCTGCACCAACTTTTCCTAAAGAGTTTTCCACTTTCGGTTGAAACGCAGAAATTAATTGGTTTGTGGTTTTATTCTGAAGGTAATTGGTCGCAGAATTATTTCCGCCCAATAAAATTCCTTTGGCATCATTAAAAGTCATGGTTTTAATGGAATTCGTGAAAATGGGAACTGCTTCTAAAACAGCATCTTCCGCTGCGCGATTCAGTAATTTAATACCTTCATCGGCCAAGCTTCCTAATCCAAAATTTCGCAACGTTTTATCGACTTGTTGCAATTCTTGGGGCAATAAAATTCGAGTCATACTGTTTCCAAAGAAACCATCTTTTTTTCCTAATTTTTGAACGCCATCTTGAACTCCAAATTCCAAAGCTTGCTTTAATCCGTTTGCAATGGTTGCGTTGGATGTATTTCCTATTCCCGTTGTATCCATCGGATATTGGGTTGCAATTTGCTGAAGTTCAGCGCAGCCAAAAAGTAAAAAACTGGTTAAACTAAGTGTTAGGATTGATTTTTTCATTTTGTTTAATTTTAAGTTAATTTAAACTATTTATTTCGGACGTTGATATGTCCGGATATTTTATTGTCTTCTGAAAGTTGGATGATGTACCAATAGGTTCCCGATGAAACCGGTCGTCCTAGATACATTCCATCCCACACAAATCCATTGGAATTTGCTTTTCGGTCGTAGAATATTTTCCCATATCTATCAAAGATTTTAATGTGTGCGTCGGGATATTGATCCAATCCACGAACTACCCAAGCATCATTCGTGCCATCGCCGTTGGGAGAGAAAAAATTAGGAATTAAAAAGTAAGCGAATTTATACACATCGCTGTAGCAACCGACCAAATCACGCACATGGATGTTGTAATCATTCACAGGCAAATTGTAAAATGTAGGTGAACTTTGCCAAAAAATACCGTCTAAGGAATATTCATACATCCCTGAAGGTGAAGCATAAATCGTAATGGAATTGTCCGTATTTATTTTCACTTCGGTTATAACCGGTTCTCCACCAATCACCACCTCAAAAGGGAGCGTGAATGTACAACCATTCTCATCGGTTACAATCAGTGAATACGTTCCTGCATGTGTAACTATCAATTCGTTTGTATTGGGATTTTGATTTAAATCTTCGCCTTGAAGACCTTCCCACTGATAGGTTGTAAATTCATCGGGAACACTCAAAACCGTTTCCGTTCCCGAACAAAAAGCAACTTGATTTTGGTAAGGTACATCCATGCTCGGAATATTCAAATTCAATTCTGAAATGCCGTAACAATTTGGATTATTCTCACTAACTTTCACATAAACCGTTTTTGAATTCGCAATCGAAATCGTTGGTGGCAATGGGTTTTGATTGTTTTCTAAATCTTGCAAACTATCAAAATAGCTGAAATTAAGATTTGAATTTGGATTGATTTCGTTCTGAGCATCATTGAGTTGAAAAGTAGCTAAGCCTGAAATAGGATCTTTGCATTCATTTAATTCCACATTATCAGCTGCGGGCGCTACACTAATTAGAATTCGAACAGGAATGATGTAGGTTGTATTTTGAGTGGCTTCATGTACTCGAATATATACGAAACTCTCTTGAAAAGGTACGGGATTGGTATACGGATCATTCAAAGGAGAATTTCCTGTTGTAGCATCTTGTTGAGAGGAATGATAACTGATTTGGATGTTCATTGCCTCATGAAGACCGGCCGCGCCCCACCAATGATTTACGGTTTGTTGTTGATTGGGACGTTCTTTGATGGTGGTCAAGTCCATGGTTTGTAAATTGATTTCATACAATTCGTCCACCGTATTTCCATAAAGTCTTCCGTATTCTGCTGCTAATCCGAAAGTTCCTGTTTTAATTTTCCCTAAATCTTGGTGACTCACATATTGATTTCCAGGTCCTAAAGTCACTTTGAATAAATGATCTTTTCCATCGGGCATGGTCCATGCTACATACAGGAAATCACCAATTTGAACAAAGTCTCCACTTGAATTTCCAATTCCGAAATCGTGCCACAAATAAAATTGAGTGAGGTTTCCAGCGTCTGCACGATATACTTTACTCGTCCAACCGCCTTCGTACAGATTATTTAAATGATCAAAAGAAAGAGCCAAAACAGTTTGTCCGTTGGGATGAATTTGTCCTATGGTTTGATACGTACAATTTTGAAGATTAACTTTTTGAAGAACCCCATATTTTCGGGTAACGTAAATTTCATTTTGGTTGTTAATAGCAATATCGTAATATCCGCCTGCTCCATCCGTATCACCGCAAACCGGAACAATTTGTGGATTATCGTACAAGTTGGTTATTTTCTCAATTCCTCTGTGGGCTTTGGTTACATAAATTTCAGGAGATTCATTAAACTGCATCAAAATGTTTAAAGCATATTCTTGCAATTGACTGAATGGAATACTTATATATCCGTTACCGTCTGCGTCACAAATAGATATTTCCTTGGTGTCTGTAATGATTTGGCTATAAACAGATGCATATAGGCTAATAAACAGTAAAAAAGATAAAACTTTTTTCACGATTTAGTTTTTTTTAATTAGAGGTGCAAAGTTCGGGTTTTTTATGCGATTTATGACTCTTTCCCATGAAAAAGCCGACTGTTGGAAACAATCGGCTTGAAGTTTTTCGGGTTGAATTGGGATTATAGTCCGAATTCTTTTTTGATTTTATCCACAGCATCTAATTTCTCCCACGTAAAAAACTCAAGATCTTTTATCGTTAGCTCATTTGATTTTCCTTTGTTAAACGTTTTATCCGCAACAAAATGTTCTCTACCCATGTGGCCATACGAAGCAGTTTCTTGGTAAATTGGATTTCTCAACTTTAAATTTTGCTCAATGGCATAGGGTCGAAGATCAAATAGTTTTAAGATTCTGTTTGCAATTTCACCATCACTTAAATTGACTTTCGCAGTTCCGTGGGTATCAACATAGAATCCACACGGTTCAGAAACACCAATGGCATACGAAACTTGAACCAAAACTTCGTCTGCTAAACCTGCAGCTACCATGTTTTTGGCAATATGCCGCATGGCATACGCACCACTTCTATCTACTTTGGATGGATCTTTTCCACTGAAAGCACCTCCACCGTGCGCACCTTTTCCACCGTATGTATCCACAATTATTTTTCGTCCGGTTAAACCGGTGTCTCCATGTGGGCCTCCGATTACGAATTTTCCTGTGGGGTTGATGTGGTAAATTATTTCTTGGTTGAAAAGTTTTTTGATTTCAGGTTTTAGTTTTGAAATCACGCGAGGCATCAATATTTCCGTAATATCTTTTCGGATTTTTCCTAACATCGCTTCTTCACTTCCAAACTCATCATGTTGCGTAGAAACGACAATGTTTACGATTCGTATGGGTTTGTGATCGTCAGAATATTCAATCGTTACTTGGGATTTTGCATCCGGTCGTAAATATTTGATGACGTCATTTTCTCTTCGAATAGCTGCCAATTCTTTCAAAATTGTATGCGCCAAATCAAGCGCAAGTGGCATCAAATTCTCGGTCTCGTTGGTGGCATAACCAAACATCATTCCCTGATCTCCTGCACCTTGAGATTTTGCTTTGGTTTCGAAATCATCATTTTCATGTGCACGAACGATTCCTTGGCTAATATCAGGGGATTGCTCATGAATGGCTGAAAGGACTCCACATGAATTTCCACTAAACATATATTCCCCTTTTGTATAACCGATTTTATTGATTACTTCACGGGCAATATCCTGAACGTCCAAATAGGCTTCAGATCGAACTTCTCCTGCTAAAATTACCTGTCCCGTTGTGACAAGAGTTTCACAGGCTACTTTGGAATTGGGGTCGTAGGCTAAAAAATGATCGATTAATGCGTCTGAGATTTGGTCCGCTACTTTATCTGGATGTCCTTCAGATACCGATTCAGATGTAAATAAATAAGGCATATTTATAATTAGATTAGGTAGAGGAAGGATTCATTGAAGCTTTCTGCTTTAGCATTATTTTTAAAGAGGCTGCAATCAGACAAATCCTTCCTCTGTGTTATTTTCTTATTGCAAAAATACAGAGTTTTAATCTAATTCCTAATTTATTCTCAATCTTTATTTTAAAATATCCAGTTTAATCATGCATTCTTTCATCTTGGTATAGGTTCTTTCAATGTTGTCATCCAGTCCAATAGAGATACGAATCAAACCATCAGAAAGTCCCATTTCTTTTTGTTCATCTGCTGGAATCTCACTGGAAGTAGAAGTTCCGGGTGCGCTGAATAAAGTTTTGTAGAAACCTAAACTCACAGCTAAATACCCTATATTCTCCTTTTGCATCATTTCCATCAAAGCATTTGCTTTTTCCAATGAACCTGCGTCTAAAGTTATCATTCCTCCAAAACCGTAATCGGAATTGTGAATTGAATTTAGTAATTCATGGCCATGATGACTTTTTAAACCCGGATACACCACTTTTATTCCGTCTTTTTCAAACGCTTTGGCTATGTAATCTGCATTTTTACTGTGTTGTCTCATTCGAATGTGAAGCGTTCGCATGTTTTTCAAAATACTTGAAGCACGAAGACTGTCAAGCGTTGGACCTAAAAGCATACATGCTCCGTCATTTACACTTCGTGTTGAGTCGATGAATTCTTGCGTTCCACAAATTACACCTCCAACTGTATCACTACTTCCGTTGATGAACTTTGTTAAACTGTGAATAACAACATCCGCACCTAAATTTATAGGTGTTATAATAAAAGGAGTGAACGTATTGTCAACAACTAATTTTAAGTTGTGTTTTTTCGCTAGTTTAGACAATGCTTCAATGTCGGTTACTTCCAAAAGTGGATTGCTTAAACTTTCACAGTACAAAACTTTGGTGTTTTTAGTAATTGCACTTTCCACTTTTTCTAAATCGGTAATATCAACAAATTGCGTTTTAATTTTAAACTTAGGTAGAAAATTCTTCATAAAAGCATACGTTCCACCATAAATAGTTCGGCTCGAAACGATTTCATCACCACTTTCACAAATTTGCATTATAACCGAAGTGATGGCGCCCATTCCCGAAGCAGTGACGTTGGCAGCTTCCGTGTTTTCCATGGCAGCCAAAGCTTGCCCCAAGTATAAATTACTCGGTGAAGTATGACGGGAATAAAGATAACAGCCGTCAGTGTTTCCTTCAAAAGTGTCAAGCATGGTTTTTGCCGATAGGAAAGTATAGGTTGATGAATCTGAAATAGATGGATTTACGCCACCAAATTCTCCAAAATATTGTAAATCTTGAATACTGTCTGCGGGTTTATGATTTTTCATGGATATATTTTTTGTTTTATCAAAGTAAATAAATCCTTTGGATTTTATCAACGTAGAATGAATTATTTAGATAATTAATCTAGTAATTAAGTTAATGTTAGTTTTTTATTCTGATAATTTAATTAATTTTATACTTCGAATTAAAAATCATCATTTATGAAATTGGATTCCATTGATTTAGGTTTACTAAATCTTCTTCAGACAGACGCAAAGGTGACTAACAAACAGTTGTCATTGAAACTGAATCTATCGACGACTGCGGTCTATGAACGGATTAAGAAGTTAGAACGGTCTGGACTGATTAAGAAATATGCTGCGATTCTAAATCGAAAAGTGTTGGGTAAGGAATTGATGGTTTTTGCACATGTCCGTCTAGACCGCCATTCGAAACAGAATATCTCTGATTTTGAAAGTCAGATTTCGCTTTTGGAAGAGGTGCATGAATGCTATCACATCAGTGGAGACTATGATTACATTTTAAAAATGACTTTTTCTACCATGGATGCCTATCGCGACTTTATGGTTAAGAAATTAACGGCGATTCCTAGTATTGGTAACACACAAAGCGTCTTTGTTATCAATGAAGTTAAGAGTGAAGTAGGGTATAGGCTATAAAAAGGTAAGGATTCTGTATGAATCCTTACCTCAGGTTGGTTGGTTAATGAATTAGGTTGGTTGATGGTCAGGTTGGTCTTTGGTTTTATTCGTAATCAATCATTTCTGCATTATAAATAACTTGTTCACGCGTTTCAGGTTCATTCAAATCGATGAAATAAGCAGATTTAATTGAAATTAAATCATTGGAAGTGTTTGTAAAAATAATTCCTGCATCATTAGGAGCAAATTGCGGATCAATATCTATGGTTCCATCTGGTTTTTCACTGATTATGGAAATATCTTCCACCGTACTATCACCAAAGTTATAAATCAACATGTGGGTGTTTAGTTGTCGGTATTGACCATCTTCATAACCTGAAATATCGTGTGTGAAAAGAAGTTTGTCGCCGGTAATATTCCAGTCTACACCGCCTACTGCACCCATTTGGTTTTCAAAAATAGTTTCCAAGAAATTTCCGTTGGAATCAAGAATTATGATTTTTGCATCATATCCAGAAATATTATTGGTAACAATTGCGATTTTTGAACCATCGTAACTCCATGCACATTTCGTAATGAAATGTCCGTTGGGTGTCTGATAAACCTGATATTGTCCTGTTCCGTCATAATTTACTTTGTATAGTTTATCGAAACTTGGGAATATGAACTGACTACCACTGGTGTTCCAGTCAAAATCCAAAATGTCATTTCTGAATCCATTAATTGGAATCTGACTTACCTTCAAAGGATTTTCACCGTTGAGATCACTTGTGACTAAGTGAGTTTGTCCCGCAAGGGTTTGGAAAAATGCAATTTTGTTTGCAACGTTGTGTTTATGCGGTCTCCAGCTTGATGTGTTCGAATTCGTAATCGAAATGGTTTCCTCTAAATTCGAAGAACGAATGACATAATTTCCATTCTCAATTTGCACGTAATGATAGCGATATTCAGGATTGTTACGAACTGTAAACTGACTTGAACTGCTGAATACTTCCGGGTTTATTCCATCGGAAACAACTACTTGCCACGTATATGTCGTACCAAAATGAAGGTCATTCAAAGCCAAAGTATCAACAACGATGTCAGGGAATTCAATTTGATTGTTCGTCGTATTGTCGCTTAACAATACGCGATAAGTCAAACTATCCTCGTCTGCGTCGGAACTGCTCCATTTCAATACTAGATTGTTGGGCTGATTAACCGCTAAATTTGCAGGTGAAATTAAAATAGGTGTAGTCGGAGGCATATTTAAAGTTTCGTCCGTAATCATTTCAAAACCCACTGAAACGATTTGGTCGTATTGCGTAATGCTGATTGATTTTATTTCGGTTACATAATCGTTTAATTCCGCCTTAACGGAATAATCTCCGATTGGAATACTTTCTAGAATTTCGAAGTTTCCTTCTTCGTCTGAATAAACCGTTAGAGTTGAAGGAGTGGTTGTGATTTTCACATTTGCAAGGGGTTCATTGGTTAATTGCATACGAACCGTTCCTTTGAGCGTTCCTTTTTCATTGCCGTCAAGCACATCTTCACTACAACCTAGAAGGAAGATGCTTAAAATATATAGTATAGTTAGATTTTTCATAGTAATATTATTTATATCTATTTCCGAAATTAATTTGAACACCTATACCGACTTGTAGAAAGTGGTCGTCTCTTTTTCCATAAATTAATTCATCCCAATCATCATCGATTCCAATGTGATAAGCACCAAAACTTCTGATTCCTACCGTTGGTGAGAGCATATATTCAAGACCACCACCAAATTGGGTTTTAAATTTTAATCTATTGTCTTCACCTTTGGTGTCATGGATGAGTCCAAATCCACCAAATAAGAAAGGTGTAAAGTCATTTTGGGGGAGAACGAGGTATTCTAAATCCAGATCGTAACTACTAAAAGTAGATTGGAAGAATTGTTTCGAACCCAGTTGTTGAAAACCGATGGATAGATTTGCATTGAAATTGTCTGAGAAGATGTATTTAAAAGTGGCTTTAATGCCTGGACGCATGGTTGAAGCGTTGTAATCTCCTTTCAGCGTATTGAAAGTATAGGCTAAACCTAGAGACATTCTTGCTCTTCTTTCTCTTTCCCAAACTCCTTTTCCGACTACTTTTTTACTGCTTTCAATGATTTCTTGGTTGTACTCCTCAATTAATTCATTTGCAACCAAAGCACTTTCTTCTTCGGGTTCCCAAATATGTTCTTTGATTCCTTCCAAAACCATTAAATAAACCGCTTTGTTTATGGCTTCTGTGACGGCCATTTGAACAGGTTCGTTATTTGATACTCCGACTTCGGCTTCCATTAATCGCTCAGGATCCACATAGCGGAACATACTGGCATTGATCGATTGAGAAAGGATGGTTTTGGATGTATATACTGTTTTTAGAATTTTTCCATTGTTGGTGGAAACGGCTCTTAAATAAACGGTAATACGATCTTGTCTGTATTCTGTAGATCCACCTACTCCAAAATATCGTGCGCCGGCACCGCCAGTCAGAATATTAGTATCATACGAAATTACCCCTCCTTCAAAAAGAATTCCTGCAAACAGTAAAGGTGGAAGTTGGTTAGGTGATGTTCCGCCAGAATATTCTTGACGTGTTGTTCGAATGATTTGTCGTTCGTTGAGAAGGTTTCCAATGTTTTCTCTTTCAATAGGAATAAACCATTTACTGTCTTCCAAAGATTTGATTAGAATCGTGGTAATTCCTTGTGGAATGGCCGTACTCCAATTCGCACCCATGTCCGATGCTTTATATTGGCCGGTTTGGTCTCTGAATTTATAGACGCCAACTACAATTTGTTCCTTTGGAATTGGTAATTTACTGAAGTTCTTTTCAGTTAATGTCGGTTCACCTACATAGGATTCAGCTTCCATGCCTCCCGGTGGGGTCATAAAGATCCCACAAGATTGCAAACCGAGCACTAAAGTGAAATATAAAATAATAATTGGGGGTTTCATAAGCAATAGTTTTAGAGTATAATTTCAGTTGATTCGCCCGTATCGGTATCTATAATTGTAATTATAGATCCGCCACGGGTTTCGTCGATTGTGATTAAAAGGCCACCCATTTCATAGGAGCCTGGTTCCAATCCAGTTCCAGTACCATCTCCACTAAATAGTCCACGTGTTAATTGATTCAGAATTTGTCTTTTGACTGAGTCTGAAAATCCACCAACAGGACTGTTATTCATCCCAAATTTTGAATCTTGGTTATCGTAAGGGTTTTGCGCGTTTGCAGATGATAGTAACCAAGAGTAATTCAAGTAGTTGCCTCCAAAATTGGGATTTACTGGCTTATAGTTTAATTGTTGAGCGCTCAGGGTGTTGGGGACAATAAAGGATAGAAATAGTGTAATTAAGGTAAGTGTTTTCATTGTATATCGTTTTAGTAGTTAAACTCTTGTTTGATACTTTCTTTACTTTTTGCGTATTGTGTGATTCTTTGTAGGGACAAAGCCGCTTGTTCTTTATTATACTCTTCATTTGGGTTTGAGAAAAACTCATTCAGAAGGTCTTGATCAGCTTTTACTTGGATTATACTCGTTTGACCTCGGTAAGGCATTTCTGAAATCGAAATAATAAAGCTGTGTTTTTTGGGTAGTTGATTGTATAAGGAATAGAATTCATCGTAAAAGTCAGAACCGAGTTTGGTCTTGGTTTCGTTAACAACCAAGCCTTCAATCATCAAGGATGTTTCTTTTACTTTTGAAGTGGTTAAACCTTTGATTTCTATCGAATCCTTTGTAATTAGTTTATTTTCATTTTCATCTCTGATATAGAGAATTGCTTTTAAGTCTTGCGTTTCTGATTGATTGATACTTGTTGTTGACAATCTTTTTGATTCGTTGGGTTCCAAAGTGAATTTACCGGATTGCCGGTTGACAGATAAGTTATTTTTTTTATCTGTTTTTTTTACCAGCAATAGGTAATTGTATTCATAATAAATCGAACTGTTATTTTGAACACTGGGATGTAAGCTTAGCATATTCTCATTTTGCTCCACTTCAATCTTCGCTTCGATTGCATTCTTGTTCTCACTTTTACTTTCATTTTGTCCATAGCAAAAAGAATGCAAGAAAATAAATAGGGTTAGGTATCTTAGGGGAAAAGTTTTCATGGGTAGTTTCTTATGATTACATTTCTATTATCTCCTTGGATATTGATGGTCATATTGTCCAATATTTGGTTGTTACCAATGATTTCTACATATGTGTTACTACCCTCGATATTTACATTGAAATTGGAAGGTAGAATGGATGATTCGGAATAATAAAATTGTTGGTTATCTCCGATTTGATTTACCGATATCTGACCTGCAGAAATTTGTGCATAATTCTCATTTCCTATCTGTTGAGCACTTGTACCAATGATACCATTTGAGTTTAAAGAGAAGTAATACAAAAGATCACTTTCTGAAATGGTTTGCGCTTTTCCAATGCTCAAAACTAATAACGCGGATATAATAAGAATTGTTTTCATTGTTTTAGTTTTTAAATAAGGACTGCCCTAAAGATTTACCTCCCCCATTTGTGGTAAATTTTAGGACAGTCCTGAAAAATTAATTGGTTTTAACTTTTATCCTGGGGGGGATTATTGTTAATTTAATTAGTTTGTTTGCCAAACAGTCATTACGTTTCCAATACCAGCTTGAACACCAGTATGAGTATGGTTCAAACCATCTTGTAAAATGTACGCTTCGTTAGCAATTCCTAATAGCATATCTGTTGCAGTGTTTCCTACACCAAATTGTGTTTGGATGATCAAGTTATCCATTCCAATTTGTACACCCGTAGCTGTATTTCCATCACCAATTTGAGTTTGGTAAATCTCATTGTCGAATCCAAGTTGCAATCCAGTAGCAACGTTTCCGTCACCTAATTGAAACTGATCAATGTAGTTACCATCTCCAAATTGCATTCCTGTAGCGGTGTTTCCTATACCAATTTGAGTTTGAAAAATGTCGTTATCATCTCCCACTTGCATAGCTAAAGCTGTGTTTCCAATCCCGTATTGGTACTGATCAATCATGTTGTCATCACCTAATTGAGAAGCGGTCGCTGTATTGAAAGCACCTTCTTGGTCTTGATACACCTCATTGAAATCTCCATCTTGCATAGAAATTGCAGTATTACCAAGTCCTAGTTGATCTTGAATAGTTAAATTACCCAATCCATCTTGATCTGTACTTGCAAAGTTTCCAATTCCCACTTGAGTTTGGTAATTTTCATTCATAACTCCTACTTGATCAACTACTGCAACGTTTCCTAATCCCAATTGAAAGGTTTCGTTGTAGTTCGCAATTCCAACTTGACTTACATACGCTTCGTTTAATATACCGATACTTGTGGTATTGTTCTCGTTAAACCATCCAAATTGAAAAGTTTCTGCGTGATTCAATAATCCTACTTGAAGAATGTCATTGTCATTTAGCCAACCATGTTGCTCAACATCTGCTGAGTTGAAAGCTCCTAATTGAACTGTTAAATCCTGGTTCGCTTGTCCGAACGCAACTACTGACATCATCGCAACAGCTGCACTTAATAATAAATTTTTCATGATAATAAATAATTTTAGTTAGTGATACAAATGTATGCAGTGATACAGATTTCTTCTTCATGGTTTTCAGTTATATCGTGTAAATACCTGTTTTCAGGGAGTGTAAACGGTCATTTACAGGGTTTTTCCTGTAGGCTTATGTTTGCATATTTGAAATATTATCCTTAATGAAAAACTGAAATTCCCTAGAAATTGAAAATTTTACTTCATGGCCTTATTCATTTAATTTATTTTGAGGAAACATATAATTGAAATTTAATAAAGAATGGGATTGTATATATTGATTAAAGATAGTTTTTTCAGTATCGTGTTTCAGTATCGTGTTTTCAAAATGGAAATCATGTTCTTTATTTTTTTGAGGGACCCGAACAATTAGTAAGAAAGAAAGGATAAAAAAGAAAACGTAGATCAGACGGATTGCTCTTTTCATAGTCAGATAGTTTATATAAAAATAAGAGCTGCCCTAAAAATTCACCTCCCCCCATTTGTGGTAAATTTCAGGGCAACTCAGAAAAATTAAATTATTGGTTTAATTTTATCTAGTTGAATTGAAAATTAATTCGTCTGATAGACAGACACCATGTTTTCAATATCGATATGAAACCTTAGTATAGGAATTCATTGGTTTATCGTGTAATTTAAGTACGTACTAAAAATAACCTTTTGGTAGGATGGAGTTGTCATTAAGCCGTCCGAATTGTTCATCATTTTTTAAGTTTACCACTTCAAGATGTATGAATGTATCCATGTTTAATTATCCGAACGCTACAATTGACATCAATGCAAGGGCTACACTTAAAAAGAAAGTTCTCATACTATAAAAAAGATTTTAGTTAGTGTTTCAAATGTAAAAAATGAAATAAACTTCTACTTCATTGTTTTCAGCTATAGGACCGAAATAGTAGTATTCAGCTATGAGGTATACTCATTTTCAGGGATTTTCCTGTATAAATAATTTGCTTAGCTGTTTTTTTAGCCGTAAATTAGCAACATAAAAAAAAGCAACGAAAACATTTCGCGTATGATAAGAAAAATAAGCATCCCCCACCTCTCAAACTAAAAACTCTAAACTAAACCTTTTACACCCATGAAAACTAAGTACAACATTTATTTGGCACTTGACTGCCAGATTCTATTAAGTGGATTTGAGTCCCTAATTAAATCTAAATTTAATCCCTCTACAAACATCGAAGCCTTTAATTCCGTTTCAGATGTGCTTTCATTCGATTTCTCACAAAATCCAGAGTTTACAAATCTTTTGATTTTTGATTGTTCCTTACAAAAAGGAATTAACAATGCTCATTTTATTGATTTCTTAAAAAAATTTCCCGATTTGAGAACGATGGTTCTTGTCGAAGAATTCAAACTTGAAAAAATTAAATTTTTGTTTAGTATTGGAATCAATGGAGTGCTTGATCGGAACATAAAAGCAGATGATTTTTTGACAATGTTAAATCAAACATTCTCTGGAAAGAAAAGTTTGTCACCTGAATACAAGAAAAGAGTTCTAAAAAACTTTTGCAAAACCATGAGCGATCAATCTGGTGTTATGATTAATGAGCCAGATATGTATCAAGAAAAGAAAAATGAATATATTGATCAGCTTTTTAAATTAACGAAAAGAGAAAAAGAAGTTTTGTGTTTGATAAGCGAAGGCAAAAACACAAAGGAAATTTCTGAAGACTTATTCATTAGCCTCCACACTGTGGAAACCCACCGTCGTAATTTGTTGGAAAAACTGAATGCGAAAAACACAGCAGAAATGGTGAAAGTAGCAATGGTGAATAATTTAATTTTGGTTGAAGCTTATTAATAAGGTTTACAGTCTGTAAATAAAAAAGAAAATCTTTGGGTTTCCGTATTAACAAAGTATAGGAAGTAAGCCGTTTCAATTTTTGGAACGGCTTTTCTACGGATTGGTACAAAGAATTGGTAGACTTCCCAATTCAAGAATAAATTTAATCTTTTGATGCGAATGAAATAAAAGCTGGAAATAAATGAATGCTTTATAGTAGTGGGAAGCCTACTTTAGGACGAACGCGTATAAAAAATAAATAAATAGTTGGTCTTAGTTTGTCAAATCAAAAAAACTTTCTACATTTGCACGCCTAAAAGTATTTGGAATTCTTAATTTCAAATCGGTTAGGGAAGTTTAAGTTTAATAGTAGAATCAGGGTGATTCTATACTGTAAAATAAACAAAAATTATGGTAACAGATCCAATTTCAGATTATCTGACGCGTTTAAGAAACGCGATGATGGCAGGCCACAAAGTAGTGGAAATTCCTGCATCCAACCTAAAAAAGGAGATCACTAAGATCCTTTTTGACCAAGGTTACATTTTGAACTACAAATTTGAGGACACTTCTCATCAAGGGTCTATTCGTATTGCTTTGAAATATGACAAAGTTACGAAGGAGCCTGTGATAAGAAAATTGAAGCGATATTCTCGTCCCGGATTACGCCAGTACAAAGGTGCTGGAGAACTACCAAGAGTTTTAAACGGATTGGGAGTAGCGATTGTGTCAACGTCCAAAGGAGTTATGACTGACAAACAAGCTCGTCAAGAGAATGTAGGAGGTGAGGTGTTGTGTTTAGTTTATTAATGATTAAAAGAGAAAGAAGATGTCAAGAATAGGTAACGCAATAATTACAATTCCAGCAGGAGCTAAGGTCGAAGTAAAAGACTTGGTTGTAACTGTAAAAGGAAAAGATGCAGAAATGACTCAAACCATCAAAGAAGGTTTTGAGTTTAAATTTGAAGGAGAGGAATTAACAATTTCAAGACCTTCCGATTCAAAAGGAGATAGAGAACTACACGGACTTTACAGATCTTTGGTTAACAATATGATAATCGGAGTAACAGAAGGTTTCAAAAAGCATTTGGAACTAGTAGGAGTTGGTTATAGAGCTTCAAATCAAGGACAGCGATTGGATTTATCCTTAGGTTTCTCACACAATATCGTAATGAATTTACCGTCTGAGGTAAAAGTGGAAACCGTATCAGACAAAGGAAAGAATCCTGTTATTATATTAAGTTCTCACGACAATCAGTTATTGGGAATGATTGCGGCAAAAATCCGTTCATTCCGTAAACCTGAGCCTTACAAAGGAAAAGGAATTAAATTCGTAGGAGAAGAAATTAGAAGAAAAGCAGGTAAGTCTGCATAATAAATAATCGAACAATGGCACTATCAAAAACAGAAAAAAGACAAAAGATAAAAAGACGTGTTCGTCGTAATATCTTTGGAACAGCAGAAAGACCTAGACTTTCTGTATACCGTTCCAACAAAGAAATTTACGCTCAATTAATTGATGATACTACCGGAGAAACTTTGGTATCAACATCATCAAGAGAGAAGGCAGAAGGTTCAACAAAAACTGAACGCTCTGCTTCAGTAGGAAAGTTTATTGCTGAAAAAGCAAAAGAAAAGGGAATTGAAACAGTTGTATTTGACCGTAACGGTTTTGTTTACCATGGTAGAATCAAAGCTTTGGCAGACGGAGCAAGAGAAGGAGGTCTAAAATTCTAAGAAAAAAATTATGTTAGGATACAGAAACATAGAAAAAGTGAAACCGGCAGGAATTGATTTGACTGACCGTTTGGTAGGAGTACAACGAGTTACTAAAGTAACCAAAGGAGGACGTACCTTCGGATTTTCAGCTATCGTAGTGGTAGGGGATGGAAAGGGCGTTGTTGGTTATGGTTTAGGTAAATCAAAAGATGTTGCCTCAGCTATTGCAAAAGCAGTAGAAGAAGCGAAAAAGAATTTGGTAAGAATCCCATTGACAGGACATACGATTCCGCACGAAAATGAAGCACGTTATGGTGGAGCTCAAGTTTTCTTGAGACCTGCATCAGAAGGTACCGGAGTAATTGCGGGTGGAGCTGTTCGTGCCGTATTGGAGTCTGCAGGAGTGCATGATGTTTTATCAAAGTCTAAAGGATCGTCGAATCCACACAACGTGGTGAAAGCAACTTTCAAGGCTTTGTTAAATTTGAGAAATGTTGAAACCGTAGCGCGTCAACGTGGAATTTCAATTGGTAAAGTGTTCAACGGTTAAAAAGCGAAAAGATGAGTAAAGTAAAAGTAAAACAGACACGAAGCGCAATCAATCGCGATAAATCGCAAAAAGCAACGTTAATAGCTTTGGGATTAAAGAAGTTGAATCAAGTTGTAGAACATGAATCTACACCCGCAATTGAGGGGATGATTAGAAAGATACAACACTTAGTTGAAGTAGAAAGATAATTAATTGTACGCGGTACAAACAAGAAAAGTTATGAAATTAAATACTCTTAAACCTGCAACAGGTTCAGTAAAAGATAATTTCCGAAAAGGTAGAGGTCAAGCTAGTGGAAGTGGAGGTACAGCCAGCCGTGGACACAAAGGTGCGAAATCTCGTTCAGGATACTCTCGAAAAATTGGTTTCGAAGGGGGGCAGATGCCTTTGCAAAGACGTGTTCCTAAATTCGGTTTTACAAACATTAACCGTAAGGAATATACCGGAATTAATTTAGACGTAATTCAGAAATTGGTGGATGAAAAGAAAATCACCGATACACTTACCAAAGAAGTTTTTGTAAGCCATGGTTTGGCTCACAAAAACGATTTGATTAAAATCTTAGGTCGTGGGGAATTGTCAGCAAAAGTAAATATTGTAGCTGATAAATACACCAAGACTGCACAAGAAGCAATCGAAAAGGCGGGTGGAAAAGCTGATTTAGTAAACGCATAGTAAATAAGTAATTAATCTGTATGAATGGAACCTTCGGGTTCCATTTGTCAGGTATACAACAAGAAGAAACACATGAAAGGGCTTATACAAACTATTAAAAATATTTGGAGCATAAATGAATTAAGAGAGAAGTTGATGATCACTTTCTTTTTCTTAATTATTTACCGTTTCGGTTCCTATATTCCGTTACCAGGTATTGACGTGAATGAAGTAACTCGATTATTGGCTGAACAAACTGACTCCCAACAAGGACTTTTAGGCTTGTTGAACTCTTTCACTGGAGGTTCGTTTAATCGTGCTTCCATTTTAGCATTAGGGATTATGCCATATATCTCTGCATCGATTGTAATTCAGTTAATGCAGTTGGCCGTTCCTTATTTACAGAAATTACAGAAAGACGGTGAGAGTGGACGTAAGAAAGTGACCCAGATTACACGATGGTTGACCATTGCAATTTGTTTGGTACAGGCACCTGCCTATTTAACTTTGTTACAAACGCAACTGTTGCCTTATGGTGGAGGATTCCAATCCGCTTACCTAATTAATCCGGGTTCGTTCTGGTTCATATTCCCTTCCACCATTATATTGGTTACGGGAACTATCTTTACGATGTGGATGGGGGAGAAAATTACAGACCGTGGGGTAGGTAATGGTATCTCAATCTTAATTATGGTGGGTATTTTGGCGGATTTACCTCAAGCCTTATTGAATGCATTTGAGTTGGATCAAACGGGTGGAATTGCTTTCCTTATGCAAATTTTAGCCTTGTTATTTGTTATCTTGCTTTGTGTACTTCTCGTTCAAGCGGTTCGTAAAGTCCCTGTACAATATGTACGACGTGCGCAAACCGGTAGCAGCAGCTATATGCGATCTATGACCGATTCCGTTCGTTCATACATCCCGTTGAAAGTAAATGCATCTGGAGTTATGCCGATCATCTTTGCACAAGCAATTATGTTTTTACCGGCTACTTTAGCGAGTTTCTTCTCCGACCAGAATTCAAGTTTGATGATATTTCTTCAAAAAGTATCCGATCCTTTTACATGGCAAAACGCAATTGTATTTGGTATCTTGATTATTATCTTCACATTTTTCTATACAGCGATTACGATTCCAGTGAATCAAATGTCAGATGATTTAAAAAGAAATGGAGGTATTATTCCAGGAATTAAACCGGGAAAAGACACTGCAGATTATTTGGACGATGTATTATCGAAAATCACTTTACCAGGATCCATCTTTCTAGTATTGATAGCAATTTTGCCTGCTATTGTTCACTTCTTTGGAGTGGATCAGCGACTTGCGATGTTCTATGGAGGAACTTCACTTTTAATTATGGTGGCGGTAATCTTGGATACAGTGCAGCAGATCAATACCTACTTGTTAAATCACCATTACGATGGGTTGATGTCTACAGGACGAACAAAGAATGTTGCATAAGTCAATTAAAATTTATAAATTTGCAAACTTTCTACCCTAGGTAGAAGTTAAGATTATGGCGAAACAAAAACATATAGAACAAGACGGATCAATTATTGAGGCATTGTCAAACGCAATGTTTAGGGTTGAATTAGAAAATGGACACATTGTCACTGCACACATTTCTGGTAAGATGCGTATGCATTACATTAAATTGTTGCCTGGCGATAAAGTGAAGTTGGAAATGTCACCTTATGATTTATCTAAAGGAAGAATAACGTATAGATATTAAAATTAATATAGAGGAATGTAGCTTGATTCTGTCGAGCTACATCCTTTTATTTCAACTAATTAATAACGACTGGAGGCCTAGAGCCGGAGCAAATAAAACTGTAAAAAAATGAAAGTTAGAGCATCAATTAAGAAAAGAAGTGCTGATTGTAAAATAGTACGCCGCAACGGTGTATTGTACGTGATTAACAAAAAAAATCCTAAATTCAAACAAAGACAAGGTTAAGATATGGCACGTATTTCAGGAGTAGATTTACCAAAAAACAAAAGAGGAGAAATAGGATTAACCTACATCTACGGTATTGGTAAGAGCACAGCACAGAAGATATTGGATCAAGCCAATGTCAGCAGAGACAAAAAAGTAAACGAATGGGACGATGGTGAAATCAACGCAATCCGTTTGGGAATTACTGAAAACTACAAAGTGGAAGGTGAACTTCGCTCGGAAGTTCAATTGAACATCAAACGAATGATGGATATTGGATGTACACGAGGAATTCGTCACCGTCTTGGATTGCCTCTAAGAGGTCAGCGTACTAAGAACAATTCTCGTACGAGAAAAGGTAGAAAGAAAACAGTTGCTAACAAGAAAAAAGCCACTAAATAATAAGTAAAAGTAGTTATGGCAAAGAATCAAAAATCAACAGCAAAGAAAAGAAAAGTTGTAGTTGAGGCAACTGGACAAGCACATATCCAGGCTTCTTTCAACAACGTGATCATCACTTTGACTAATAAGAATGGTGAAGTTATTTCATGGTCATCGGCCGGAAAAATGGGCTTCAGAGGATCTAAAAAGAATACACCTTATGCTGCTCAAGTAGCTGCACAAGACGCTTCAGCCAAAGCTTTAGAAGCTGGGTTACGAAGAGTAAAAGTGTACGTAAAAGGACCTGGACAAGGTCGTGAATCAGCAATCCGTACAATTCATAACGGAGGTATTGAAGTAAGCGAAATTATTGATGTTACTCCATTGCCACACAATGGTTGTCGTCCATCTAAACGTAGAAGAGTTTAATCGAAATTTAGATCGTTTATAATCTAGATTCAAAATTTTAAGAAAAATGGCAAGATATACAGGACCCAAAACAAAAATCGCTAGAAAATTCGGACAACCAATCTTTGGTGACGATAAAAGCTTCGAAAAGAAAAAATACCCACCGGGACAACACGGACCCAACCGAAGAAGAGGTAAAAAATCTGAATATGCTATTCAGTTGGAAGAAAAACAAAAAGCAAAATATACGTACGGAATTCTTGAGCGTCAGTTCTTGAACCTTTACAAAAAAGCAAATGCACACCCAGGTATTACCGGGGAGATTTTGTTGCAACTTTGTGAATCCCGTTTAGATAACGCAGTGTATCGTTTCGGAATTTCTCCAACACGTAGCGGCGCTAGACAGTTGGTTTCTCACAAACATATTACCGTAAATGGTGAAACTGTTAACATCCCGTCATACACCCTTAAACCAGGTGATGTAGTAGGTGTTCGTGAAAAATCAAAATCATTGAGCGTTGTTACCGATTCATTGAAAGCACGATCAACATACGATTGGCTAATATGGAATGATGAGCAAATGTCGGGTACATTTAATTCAGTTCCGGAAAGAATTCAGATCCCGGAAGACATCAAAGAACAATTGATTGTCGAATTATACTCTAAATAATTTTTAATTATTACTAGAGAGAATATTGTAGGAAACGAAACCAAGAGGTTTCAAATAAATTAAAACCTTATTAATAAGATGACAATTTTAAACTTTATAAAACCGGACAAAGTAATCTTAATTGAGTCTGATGATTTTTTCGGACAATTTGAATTCCGACCGTTGGAACCGGGATACGGATTGACCATTGGAAACGCTTTGCGTCGTGTCTTGCTTTCATCACTTGAAGGGTATGCAATTACCTCGATACGTGTTGAAGGTGTGGATCATGAATTTTCAACTATTCCTGGAGTAGTTGAAGACATGACGGAAATTATTCTAAATCTGAAAAAAGTTCGTTTCAAAAGACAAATTAGTGAAACGGATTCGGAAACTGTGAATGCGTCTATTTCAAATCAAGAGCAATTAACAGCTGGAGATTTAGGGAAATTCATTTCAGGATTCCAAATTCTAAACCCCGATTTGGTGATTGCCAATATGGATAAAAAAGTGAAGTTAGACTTTAGCTTTACCATCGATAAAGGGAGAGGATATGTTCCGGCAGATGACAATAAAAAACAGAATGCTGCGCTGGGAACCATTGCGATCGATGCGATTTATACGCCGATTATCAATGTGAAGTATAGTGTGGAAAATTACCGTGTTGAACAAAAAACTGACTATGAAAAGTTGATTTTGGAAATTACAACAGACGGTTCAATTATTCCGCAAGATGCTTTGACCGAAACAGCTAAAATTTTGATTCACCACTTTATGTTGTTCTCTGACGAACGCATTACTTTGGAAGCAGAAGAAGTAGCCTATGGCGAAACCTATGACGAAGAAGCTTTGCACATGAGACAATTGTTGAAAACAAAATTGATTGATTTGGATTTGTCTGTCCGCGCTTTAAATTGTCTGAAAGCTGCCGAAGTGGAAACATTAGGAGAATTGGTTGCATACAATAAGTCAGATTTGATGAAATTCAGAAACTTCGGAAAGAAATCTTTGACCGAATTAGAAGAATTGATAGATAACAAAGGATTAAGTTTCGGAATGGACGTATCCAAATATAAGTTAGACGTAGAATAATTTTAAAGAAATGAGACACGGTAAAAAATTCAATCACTTAGGAAGAACAGCCTCTCACAGAGGTGCTATGTTGTCTAATATGGCTTCCTCATTGATTACCCATAAAAGAATCAATACGACGGTTGCCAAAGCGAAAGCTTTGAAACTTTATGTAGAGCCCTTGATTACAAAATCAAAGACCGACGATACAAACAATCGTCGTGTAGTATTTAAATATTTACAGGATAAAGAAGCGGTTACAGAATTGTTCCGCGTTGTTTCTCCCAAAGTAGCGGATCGCCCAGGTGGTTATACCCGTATTATTAAAACCGGTTTCCGTCAAGGAGATGGTGCTGATATGGCTATGATTGAATTGGTGGACTTTAACGAACTTTATACTTCAGCTAAACCTGAGAAGAAAACCAGAAGAAGTAGAAGAGGAGGTGGAAGTGCAACAGATGATGCAAAGGCTGAAGTAGAAACAAAAACTGAAAAACCAGTAAAAGAAGCTACAGCAAAAAAGCCAAAAGAAGATAAGCCAGCGGTTGAAGAACCTAAAGCGGAAACTCCTAAGGTTGATGCGCCTGAAGCCAATGATGCTCCAGAAACAAAAGAAGAAAACTAAATAATTAGTTTCATCGATATAAAAACCCGTCTAAAACTTTGATTTGGACGGGTTTTTTGTGTTTTTATATGGGGTCGATTTTATTTTAACCACCTATGAATTTGAAACGAATTATTTCTTCAATTTCCGCAACATTCCTTCTTGACATACACTCGCGATTAATCGTCCTTTGCGACTAAATATCTGACCCGTCGTCAATCCTCTTGCATTGGAATTACTCAACACATCCGTTGTGAATAGAAACCAGTCGCTCGGATCTTCCGGTTCCCGATGAAACCACATCGCGTGATCTAAACTTGCCAATACCATATTCCCAAAGTGCGCCTCGGATGCATGGGGTCGCAAAGCTGTAAATAATATATTGTAATCCGATGTGTAAGCCAACAATTGATGAAATAACTGGGTAGTAATTTCTTTTTTTACATCATTAATTCGGAACCAGACATTTTGTTTGGAATCCAAATCTTTTTTCTCAAACGGATTGGGAATAACGGTTGGTTTAAAGGTTATCGGTCGATCCAATCCTAAAAAGTATTTCATATTTTCGGGAAGGAAATCTTTGGACTGTTCGTAAATATCTTCCCAACTCATCAACTCTACGGGCTGAGGAACTTCGGGCATTGCTTCTTGAAATTCCAAACCTTCTTCTTTAATCTGAAATGAAGCGGCCAAAACAAAGATTGATACGCCTTCTTGTTCCGCCGTTACATAGCGTGTGGTAAAACTTCCACCGTCACGGACCAATTGTACTTTGTATGTGATCGGTTTGTTTAAATCTCCACGGAGGATGAAGTACGAATGCAAAGAATGACAGTTTCTATCCTCAGGAACCGTTCTGTACGCCGCATTTAATGCTTGAGCCAATACTTGACCACCAAATACAGATTCGCTCCCTACGGTGATGCTATCGCCTTGAAAGGTGTGCGCATCGATTTGCCTTAATTCTATTAATTCTTCTAACTCTTGACTGGTTTTCATATTAGAATTTTAAGTTTTCACGAATTGAATTCGTTCTATCCAAACTGGATTTGTATTCGGATTTAAGTCGATCTACCAATTGTTTTACCGTTGGAATATCTTTTATTTCCGTCACACCATGACCTGCCGACCAAATGTCTTTCCATGCTTTGGAATGTTCGCCTGTAAGTTTTGAGAAATCTTCTTCTTTTTCCTCTGTAATGTCAATTCCGGCTTTCTCGATGCTTTTAAGGAAAAAATTCGCACTTACGCCCGATACACCATCGGTATAAATCACATCACCAATGGTAGAATCTATAATCATCTCTTTGTATTCATCCGAAGCCAAACACTCTTGGGTAGCTATAAATCGGGTTCCCATATACGCGAAATCTGCACCTGCTAATTCTGCAGCCAATACTTCGTTTCCTTTATTTAAACTTCCAGCCATAACGATTGCACCGTCATAAAAACTGCGCACTTCATTCACCAAAGCAAACGGATGTGCCGTTCCTGCATGTCCACCCGCACCGGTTGAGACACAAATAATTCCATCTACACCTGCTTCTGCTGCTTTCTCTGCATGTCGTTTTTTGATGACGTCATGAAAGACCAATCCGCCGTATCCATGTACTGCATCAACAATTTCTTTTACTGCACCTAGAGAAGTAATGATTATTGGAACTTTGAATTTCCCACACAACTCCAAATCGGGTAGGAGTCGAGGATTGGTTCGATTGACAATTAGATTTACGCCAAAAGGAGCAGGTTTTTTTCCGGTTTCCTTCTCGAATTGTTCCAATTCCGTTGTGATTTCTTGAAGCATTTTTTCGAAATCTTCACTGGTGCGTCCATTGAGAGAGGGGATGGTACCTACGATTCCGTTTTTGCAACATTCTATTACTAATTTGGTTCCCGAAACGATGAACATCGGTGCCGCTATAATTGGTAAAGTCAATTGGGACTTTAAATCTTGTATGGTCATATTTTATTATGCTTGAATAACAAATTTAGTTAAAAGTAAGGATTTTGGAAGGTTAATTCGGATTTAATTTGCGTTAAATAAAAAAGACCGCTCATTTCGAACGGTCTTTGGATTCTGTATTTGAATTAAATTTTATCTATTTTCAATATCAACGTAATCTCTTTTAGGTTCACCAATATACACTTGTCTTGGACGACCGATCGGTTCGTTGTTATTTCTCATTTCAATCCATTGCGCAATCCATCCAGGCAAACGACCTACGGCGAACATTACCGTAAACATTTCCGTTGGGATTCCCAAAGCACGGTAAATTAATCCAGAATAGAAATCTACGTTTGGATATAATTTTCGGTCGATGAAATATTGATCTTCCAAAGCAGCTTGTTCTAATTTTTTGGCAATTTCCAATGATTCATCATTCACGCCCAATTTCTCCAATACTTGGTCGGCCGCTTTTTTGATGATTCGCGCACGCGGATCAAAGTTTTTATATACTCTATGTCCGAAGCCCATCAAGCGGAAAGGATCATTTTTATCTTTTGCTTTGTCAATCCATTTCTGAACATCGCCACCATCTTCTTTGATTTGGTCTAGCATTTCTACAACCGCTTGATTAGCTCCACCGTGAAGTGGACCCCAAAGTGCAGAAATTCCTGCGGAGATAGAAGCAAACAATCCAGTATGGGAAGAACCTACCAACCGAACGGTTGAAGTCGAACAGTTTTGCTCATGATCGGCATGAAGAATTAATAATTTATCCAAGGCATCAATTACAATTGGATCCATTTCCAATTCGCGGTTTGGATGCTTGAACATCAAATGATAAAAGTTTTCTACGAAATTCAATTTATTATCTGAATAATTCAACGGATATCCTTTCACTTTTCGTAAAGTCCACGAAGCCAATACAGCAAATTTCCCAATCAAAGTTACCGCAGCACGGTACATATCTTCGGGAGATTTCGCATTGACAGCCTTTGGATTAAATGCAGTTAAAGCACTTGTCAAAGTCGATAAAACGCCCATTGGATGTGCAGTGCTTGGAAAGGCAGCCAGTATTTTGGTCACATCTTCAGATACCATATCGTGGTCCTTGATGTCATTGCTGAATTTTTCTAATTCTTCTGCCGTTGGTAATTTCCCCAACAACAACAAATACATCACTTCAAGGAAGTTGGATTTATCTGCCAATTGCTCGATGGGATATCCACGATACATTAAAACTCCTTTTTCACCATCTAAAAAGGTGATTTCACTTTTACACGATCCTGTATTTTTATATCCAGGATCCAAGGTGATGATTTCATCGGTTTGTGAACGGAAAGTTGAAATATCTACATACTTCTCATTCATGGTTCCTATACCTGTTTCTAGCTCTATTTCTGAGCCTTTATAACTAAATTTCGCTTTATCTGACATGTTCTTTAATTCTAGTTAGCAATATACAATAAACCTAAGAAAATTTAAAATGACTTTCGTCAATTTTTTTAAATTTATTTCTTGACTTTAAAAGCTGAGAGTTGGGGATATACGGCGGTTTCTCCCAATATTTCTTCGATTCGTAGTAATTGATTGTATTTAGCCATTCGATCGGAACGGGATGCCGAACCGGTTTTGATTTGTCCTGAGTTTAGCGCAACAGCCAAATCGGCAATGGTCGTATCTTCGGTTTCTCCGGAACGATGGGAAATAACAGCGGTATAACCTGCATTTTGAGCCATTTGCACAGCATCAACGGTTTCGGTCAAAGTTCCGATTTGATTTACTTTAATTAAAATTGAATTCGCTGTTTTCTCATCGATGGCTCTTTTTAACATCTTTACATTGGTCACCAATAAGTCATCACCTACCAACTGAACTTTGTCTCCAATGGCATCGGTCAATAATTTCCAACCTTCCCAATCGTTTTCATCCATTCCATCCTCAATGGAAATAATCGGATATTTTTCAGCGAGCTCTTTTAAGTAAGCAACTTGTTGCTCGCGATTTCGGACCGCTCCTTTAGCTCCTTCAAACTTGGTGTAATCGTACTTTCCATCGATATAAAACTCGGCTGCTGCACAATCCAATGCAAGCATAATATCCTCTCCCGCTTTGTAACCTGCATTTTCTATGGCTTTCATCACCGTTTCCAGAGCGTCTTCTGTTCCTTCAAGAGTAGGAGCGAAGCCACCTTCATCACCAACGGCAGTCGATAAACCTCGATCGTGAAGAATGGATTTCAGGGCATGAAAAATTTCAGTTCCTTTTTGCAAAGCATGTGAAAAGGAATCGGCAATTACAGGCATAATCATAAATTCCTGAAAAGCAATGGGCGCATCGGAGTGCGATCCACCGTTGATAATATTCATCATAGGAACGGGAAGAACTTTCGCATTGGTTCCACCTACATACCGAAACAAAGGCATTCCCAATTCATTGGCTGCAGCCTGTGCTACGGCTAGCGAGACACCTAAAATTGCATTGGCTCCTAAATTAGATTTGTTATCCGTTCCATCCAATTCAATCATTACTTTATCAATCCATGCTTGTTCAAATATATTGATGCCGATTAATTCTTGCGCAATTATTTCATTGACATTTTTTACAGCCTGACGAACTCCTTTTCCAACGAAATCTTTTCCGCCGTCTCTTAATTCTACTGCTTCGTACTCACCGGTTGAAGCACCAGATGGAACTGCAGCTCGACCTAAAAAGCCAGCATCGGTTATTACGTCTACCTCTACGGTTGGATTTCCACGTGAATCTAAAATTTGTCTTGCATGAATTTGTGTGATGATACTCATTTGAGATTTTTTATAAATTTTGACCAAATTTACTAAATATTAATTTGAGAAAACCGTATTTTGAAATCAAAAAGAAGGGTTTAAATGACTTCTCCGAATTGCGAATAGGTTTTGATCTGAATTCGTGGAAATTAATGATTTTAACGTTCATTTTTTGTTTTTCTATATTTTTTACCCCTTGCACACCTCTTTATACTTTGGGAAGGAATAAGAAGTTTTATTCTCAGAATCCGCTTTTCGATTCATTATTTTTTATACTTTTACCTTTTCTGAATATACGATGGAGAAACCACAAAAAGCAGTAGCAAAAAAGCCATTTCCTTTTCTAGAAAAATTAGAAGAGAAAATTGAAAAGGGTAAACGACCGGATGCGCCTGAAGATAAAATCAAACGTTTTTATCAAAGAGGAACTTCCCAAATCGCCAAGAAAATGGGTGAAGAATCTGTGGAAATGGTCATCGCCTCGGAACAAGGGAGTGATGAGAATTTTTTGGAAGAAGCCGCTGATGTATTCTTTTATTATTTAATGGCATTGCATGCACGCGGTTTTAAACTCAGAGATGTACTGAAAATTCTGAAAAAAAGATTCCATAAGAAAAATAACAAGAAATAGGTTTTAGAGAAATTTCCTTTACTTTTTCTGGAAAACATTTGGATACTTTTTAAGAATCCATGAATATAGTTTGAAATTTAAACCAGCTAAAATCAATCCCAAAATAGCACCACAGAGTATATCCAAAGGAAAATGTACGCCTAAATACACTCTACTATAGGAAATAAATGCAGCCCAAATGAGCAATGCACTCAGCATCCATTTGTATTTCTTTCTGAAAACCAAGCCTAAAAATAGCGCGATTCCAAAATGATTGGAAGCATGGGCGGAAGTAAATCCAAATTGACCTCTTCGTTCGCAACCGACTTTTCGCATAATTCCGTCAAATTCTGCCGTAAAGCAAGGTCGTAAACGTTGAAAACTGTTTTTAAATACATTGGTAATTTGATCGGTAAACAAAATCATGAGTAAGGTTAATCCCAGAACAAGAACCGTTTGTTTGAATCCAAAATGTTTGAACAATAAATAGAGTAGAAGCAGGTATAAAGGAATCCAAACACTCCGTTCAGACAAGAAAATCCAAAAACCATCCCAAGTTGAGGTTCCCAGTGTATTCAGATATAAAAAAAGTTCTTTGTCTAATTGGATGATTTCTTCCACTATTTTCTTTTTACGGGGCCAACAATGTCGTCAATACTTTCTTCTATCTCTTTGATCGGATTGGGAACATCTTCTAACAAACTGTCTTTTGTAGTGTCAATTTCTTTTTGAATGCTTTGGATGGGGTTGAAATCATTGAGGGGTTTACTCATTTCTTCTTTGATGCTTTCCACCGGATTCATTATCTCTTGTTTAATGTCATCGGTTGCTTTCTTCATGGCACGGATTCCTTCACCCAAACCGCGTGCAATTTCAGGTATTTTTTTTGGACCGAAAATTACCACAGAAATCAGTAGTATCACGGAAATTTCCGCAAAACCGATAAATGCTGGTAATAGTAATAGAAAATTCATGCGACAAAGATAATTAACTTAAAATTAAAAACTCCGAAATTATTTTCGGAGTTTTTAATTTTTTATAAATCGAAAAAATCAATGAATATTAATTTCCCCAATTCTATTTTATTGAATTAATTTCTGATTTTTTCCATTTGCTTTTTGGTTAAATCGTAAACCACTTGACCAGCAACAAAGATGGAAGAATAAGTTCCTACGATTACACCAATTAACATAGCGAACATAAATCCTTTGATCGTCTCACCTCCAAATATGAAGATAATTAAAACGACTAGAATCATACTAATCGAAGTATTTAAGGTTCTCGTTAAGGTAGTGTTGTGCGCTTTATTTATCAATTCTTTGAATGGCATTTTTGGATACAATCCCATGTATTCTCGAATTCGGTCAAAGATAATTACAGTATCGTTAATCGAGTAACCAATCACGGTAAGGATGGCAGCGATGAAAGCTTGATCTATTTCCAAGTTAAACGGAACAAGACCATGAAGGGCTGCAAACAGTCCTAATATAACTAAAACGTCATGAAGTGCACCTATCACTAATCCCAAACCAAATTGCCATTTGAATCGGATCAAAATATAAATTCCAACACCAATCAAAGCCAAAATTACGGCAAGAATGGAAGCACGGGTTGTATCATCCGCAATGGTTGGTCCTACTTTAACAACGGACATCAATCCTAAATCGATTTTATCATCACCAAAATCAGCATACGACATTTCTTTGGGTAAGAATTGTTTTACACCTTCATATACTTTTTGTTTCACCTCATTGTCAGCCTCGGTTGATTCAACGTTTGCATTCAATTTGGTTGTAATTTTCACCTGATTGGAGGGTCCGAAAATTTTCACAGTAGGTGCTACGGTTTTTCCTTCCGCATCGGTCAAAGTTTTCTCTAAACTTTGTCTTACATCATTGGCACTAATGGCTTGATCAAATCGTACGGTATAGGTTCTTCCTCCTTGGAAATCAACTCCCATGTCAAAACCTCTAACTACAATTGCAACAATACATAATACACTTACAATAGCGGATAGGGTATATGCTTTTTTACTTTTTGATACAAAATCAATGTTAAATCCTTGAAGCCAATTTTTAGTGATTGGAGTGAAAAATGCCACATCCTTTTTCTTTTCAAAACGATTGTCTGTGAAATATTTGGTTAAGAATATAGCCGTAAACATAGAAACAGATAATCCAATCAATAGGGTAATAGCAAAACCTTGAACCGGACCTTTACCAATAAACAATAAGATAAATGCCGTTAACATGGTTGTAACGTTGGAGTCAACAATCGCTGAAACTGCTCCTTTCCAGGAATACGCAATTCCAACCGCTTCTTTCAATGACTTGTTGTTGACAAGCATTTCTTCTTTCACCCTTTCATTGATCAAGATGTTGGCGTCAATTGCCATTCCCAAGGTCAAAATAATCCCAGCAATACCAGGTAGTGAAAGTGTCGCTCCGAAAAGTCCGACCATCAATCCCAAAAGGAATAAAATGTTCACTGTCAAAGCAATATCTGCATAAAAACCTGCTCTGCTGTAGTAAAATAGCATCCATGCTAAAATCAATATGAATACAGCGATGAAGGAAATTAACGAACTATTAATCGCTTCTTGTCCCAAAGAGGGACCCACTTCTTCCAACTGAACAATTTTTGACGAGGCGGGTAAACTACCTGCTTGTAATATGTTTGCTAAATCACGTGCTTCATCCAAGGTGAAGTTTCCTGAAATTTGTGAACTTCCTCCTGCAATTTTCTCGTTGATGTTGGGTGCAGAATACACCAAGTTATCCAACACAATTGCAATTGATTTCCCCACATTTTCTTCGGTAATCTTCGCCCATTTCTGTGCACCTTCCGCATTCATTTTCATCGATACAACCGGTTCGTTTGTAATGGAACCTGCGTTTCTTTCACCGGAAGCTTGAACCACTACATCACCTGGTAGTAAAGGTTCGTTGGTTTGATCCCCACTTAAAGCATAGACGGATAAGAATTTCCCGTTGATGTTTTGATCTTTACTTTGTGTAGGTTTTTGTGACCAATAATATTTAAAGTTACGAATACCAGCCGGCATATTTGCTTTCAACTCTTTGGAATGCAAAATCTTGTTCATAATTGCCGTGTCCTTAATGGCTACGGAGAACAATGAATTTCCATCGTATGGAGGTTGAATAATACTCGATAAATCTGTTTTATCTGTTTGAATTCCTAAAGATTGCGGATTTAATGTAGAGAAATACGATTGAACTTGAGGATTATTGGCTTCAACTTTCCAGAATTCCAACTTTGCAGTACTCTGTAATAAGTTTTTAATACGCTCTTTGTTTTTCTCACCCGGCATTTCCACCAAGATACGACCATCTGCATCGCCTCCCAATCGTTGAATGATTGGTTCAACTACACCAAAACGGTTGATACGTGAGGAAATAACCTGAAAAGCTGTACCGATTTTTGCATCGATATCTTTTCGGATTAATTCTTTAACTTTATCGTCTGAAGCGTTGAACTCAATGAAAGCAGCATTGTGACGGTTCCCAAAAATATCTGCCGAAGCATATTTTAAGTTGGATTCTCCTTTCTCTTGACGCAATCTATCGAATTCATCAAAGAAAATATCCACATAGGCTCTGTTACCTTGCGATCTTTGTTTGATATCTGCCGCATCCAAAGCTTCTACAAAGGTTGGATTTTCGCTTTGTTCCGCTAAATTTTCCAACAGGTCTCGGACTTGAACTTGAAGAATCACACTGATTCCTCCTTTTAGATCCAAACCTAATTTTAATTCCTTGTTTTTGGCATCACGATAATTATATTTAATGATTCCTAAATTCAGTGTATCATTGGACAAACTGTCCAAAATCAACTGTTCATGGGATTCATCTTTCGCTAAGTTTTGCGCCTCGCTCTCTACCTTATTGGTGTACCAAGTATAGCTCAACTGTCTTACGGATAGAATTCCTAAGATAATTGCAATACTTGCTATAAGCCATTTTCCTCTCATAATTCGTGTCTTATTAAGAATTTTTTAACGCGCAAATATAGAAGTATCTATGAACTTAACCAAAATTAAACCCATAGTATATTTTATTTTTTTATCCACTGATCCAATATTCACTAAAGTAACTCGTTGGCTAAGTTGGCTAATTCACTACGTTCGCCCTTAATTAATTGAATATGAGAGAATAACTTTTGACCTTCAATTCGATCGACTAAGTAAGAAAGTCCGTTTGACTGCTCATCCAAATACGGTGTGTCGATTTGTTTTATATCGCCCGTGAAAATAAATTTACTGTTTTCACCCGCACGTGTAATGATAGTTTTTACTTCGTGTGGCGTTAAATTCTGAGCTTCATCTACTATGAATATCACGTCCGACAAACTCCGACCTCGGATATATGCCAAAGGGGTAATCAGTAATTTCTCCTGTTCAACCATAATGTTGATTTGCTTGTATTCCTTGTCATGCTCATCGAATTGATATTGAATAAACTTCAAATTATCCCACAAAGGCTGCATATACGGATCGATTTTCGATTTAATGTCTCCAGGTAAGTAACCCAAATCACGGTTGCTTAGCGGAATGATAGGGCGTGCAAGATAAATTTGTTTGAAATCTCTTCGTTGTGCAATTGCGGCTGCAAGTGCAATCAAAGTTTTTCCTGTTCCTGCAACACCATGCAAAGCCACTAATTTAATTTCCGGTTGCAATATGGAATGAATGGCAAAAGCTTGTTCCGCATTTCGGGGTTTGATGTTGAAAACCATTTGTTTATTTACGCGCTCCAACTGCATGACAAAAGGATTGTAATACGCCAATGCCGACGATTTTTCACCTTGTAAAATATAATATGCATTGGGTGAAAGTTCCATTTTTCCCTCGATTTGTTCAAAAGAGATTTTGTGGTCTTTGTATAATAAATCAATGATTTCTTGGTCAAAATTGGAATAAGTATGAATTCCGGTGGATAAATTGTCAACGTTCTGAATCTTTCCCGTTTCATAATCTTCAGCCTGAATTCCTATCGCCTTTGCTTTTAAACGTAAATTCACATCCTTTGTTACCAAAATAACTTGACGTTTTTTTTCTTCTTTGGCAATGAGCAAACACGAATTCAAAATTCGATTGTCCATGGAATCAGTTCCATACGTTTTTATCGCAGAATCAATCAATCCATTGGTTTCCATTACGATTTTAAACGAACCTTTTTCTTCACCGGGGAGAGGAATCCAATCTTTGATTAAGTGATCTTTGGAAGTTTTATCCAAAAACCGAATGAATTCACGCGTTTCAAAATTCTTGGTGTCATTTCCTTTTTTAAAGGTATCCAATTCTTCCAAAACCGTGATCGGCAAAACCACATCATGTTCATCAAAATTCATAATGGAACGGTGATCGTATATTATTACCGAAGTGTCGAGAACAAAAATCTTCTTATCCATACAGCCAATTTTCTTTTTCTAAATAGACGAATTTAATTTAGGATTTCAAATGAATTTTCGCGGAAAACAAGGGAAATTATTAACGAAGAGTTAACAAATAGAAGATATGGCAATTAAATTCAAAGTAAGAAGAATTTTAAATTTGGTACGAATTTGAGATTCACCAATTTCTTACTCTACACTTTTTAAATTGATTTGAACTTCCCGATCGTATAAATAATTCGGTTGAAGTCCTGCACGTCGCACTATTAATTGTCCTTGTTGGGATCCTGCAAAACGCGTGAACCCACTTCCAATGCCAAATCCAGGTTCACGAACAATGAAATATATTCCTTTTGCGAAAGGATATCTCATTGCCAAAATATTTTGAACGGTAGGTTCTTGTACGACATTTTTTTGGTCAACAACAGGAAGAATTTTGATTTGATTCAAGATTTCTTTGACTTTGGGATTGTCTTTTTCACTGATTTCATTCATTCCAATCACACCAATTGCTCTTTTTGATTTTTGAACAAATTCAATAACTGCCTGTGCATTTTCCAACGCAAAAACCGATTTATCTTTGGGGATTTCTATTCCCAATTCGTGAATAACTGTATTAAAATTCCCCGAATTTCCATTGTCAAAAATGATTTGAGAACTTCCTTCCAAAATTCCTGATCGTAATTGATCGTAGGTGATGGAATCGAGTGGGTTTTCAGGCGAGGTGATAAATAATGTTGCGTCATACGCCAAAAGTGTGGAGCGCGCCGTCATATCGGATTTTTGTCGGAGTTGTTCGGTTTGTTGTTCGTTCAAAGGTTGATTGATGAATGCCGCATACGCAACAGTGTCCAATAAATCTTGTAGAATTTGATTTTCAGGCTTATACACCAAATTGAATTTCACTTTTGGGAATTTCATGGTATAAATTTCTGTCAAAGCTTCAATTAAATTTTTGTTGGAAGGGTCGACATATATCGTCATTTCACCTTCTCTGTGCGTGACTTCCTCTCTATTTCCACCACAAGAAAATAGGAAAAGGAAAATGCTCACTAGCAAAGTGAATTTAATTCCTGTTTGCAAGAATGTCTTTAATTGCTCTGTAGATTCTGAAACTACCATAAATTATAAATAATATGCCCAAGGCTTTGGCCGCAATGGGACTCAATTCGGTCAAAAACCATTCCTTCATCATCACGAATACTCCAATAAAGGCGTATAAAAGTCCCATGACGATATTGATAACATTTTTAATCATTGCTACAAAAGTAAATAAAATTAATGGGGTTAAATGTATAATAATTTAAATTCCAACTACACCCGAAATAAACGCGATGCGATTCCGTCCGATAAAAACAACCCTTTTCGAGTGATTCGTAGTTGATTGTTCTCTTTTTCCAACAGTCGATTTTCGAGCGGTTCTTGAATTTCGATTTCTAATTTACGTAAAAAATCCAATGGGAATAAATCAGCGACTTCTTTTAAATCTAAACCTTCTTTGGTTCGTAGTCGAATCATAATCAACTCATTGAATCGGTCATTTTCCGAAAGTTCTTCTGTTTCCAATGCCAATTCACCTTTTTTCATTTTCTGAATATAGATTGAATTATTCGCCAAATTCCAACTTCTATTTTTCCCGTCATACGAATGAGCCGAAGGACCAATTCCCAAATAGGGTTTGCCTTTCCAATAATTGCTGTTGTGTTGGGATTGAAAACCTTCTTTTCCAAAATTCGAGATTTCATAATGAACAAAATCGTTCTGAGTGAGCGTTTTAATCATTTCCTTGAATTGACGTTCTTGTTTATCTTCGTCAATGTCTTTGATTTTATTGGCTTTTATTTGATGATTAAGAATGGTTTTGGGTTCGATGGTCAAAGCGTACGATGAAATATGAGGAACCTTTAATTCCAAAGCCATTTCTAAATTTTTTTTCCACATTTCATCCGTCGTTGTTTGTCCACCGTAGATTAAATCTATGGTAATGTTCTCAAAGCCTGCGTCTTGCGTAATTTTCACAGAGTGAATTGCTTCTTCCGCATTGTGCGCACGATTCATCAAACGTAAATCTTCATCAAAAAAGGATTGAATTCCAATACTAAACCGATTGATGGTCGTTGTTTTCAGTTGATTCAATTTCTCAACACTCAAATCGTCGGGATTGGCTTCCAAGGTAATTTCAGGATTTTCTACAACCGAAAAATGGGTATATACAGAATCGAAAATTTGATGTAATTCATTCATATTTAGCAAAGAAGGCGTTCCTCCTCCTAAATAAATGGTTTCTACCTTCTCGTGGATTTCATGTTTTCGCATTTCCAATTCCTTGCAAATCGCATCTACCATTTGAATTTTAGATTTTAAATCTGTGGAAAAATGAAAGTTACAATAACTGCATTTTTGTTTGCAATAGGGGATATGAATGTAGATTCCAGCCATGCTGCAAAGATAATCACAAAAAAATGCATGTCAATAATATTTAAATGGAATGTTTTTGCGTTTATTAAATTAGAATTGAATAGTTTTGAAACGCAAATCGAGAATTAATTATTTAAACCCTATTTCCACTCTATTTACTAAAAAGGAAATCAATGAATCTTAAATCAAAAGTAAATGTTTATCGACGAAACATCACACATTCGCTGACGTATTCTTTGGGAAAGAAATCCACAGCTAAAATGCAGCAAAAAGCCGCGCATTTCAAAGTAAATCGAGTTTTAATCAGTCGTCCCAATCACCGATTGGGAAACATGTTGTTGATTACACCTTTGGTTCAAGAGATTTGTGAAACTTATCCCCATTGTAAAATTGATTTATTTGTAAAAGGAAAAATAGCATCGATTGTTTTTCAAAATTATCCGCAAGTTGATCGATTTATTGAACTTCCTAAAAAGCCGTTTGATCATCTTCTGGATTATATAGGTTGTTGGATTTCACTCAAAAAAGTTAAATATGATTTGATAATCAATGTGGAGAAAGGTTCTTCATCCGGTCGATTGTCGACAATAGTTGCTCGTGGGGATTTTAAATTTTTTGGAGATAGCATTGAAGATTCGGCTGATAAACATGCAGACAGTGCACATTACGCAAAATATCCGGTGTATAATTTTCGCGGGTTTTTGGAATCTTTAAATCAAACCTCTTTAACAGGCAAGGTTCCTGTTTTGGATTTGAAATTGAATGAAGAAGAAATCAGCCGAGGAAAAAGAGATTTGGAAGAAGTTACCCAAGATTCTTCCCGAAAAACCATCGCGTTTTTTACGTTTGCAACAGGTGATAAATGTTATTCGGAAGAATGGTGGTCAGATTTTTATGCGCTTTTTCATGCTGAATTCAAACAGGAATTTAATCTCATTGAAATTCTTCCCGTTGAGAATATTTCTAAATTAAATCATCGGTTGCCTGAGTTTTATAGTAAGGACATTCGGGAAATTGCAGCTTTGATGGCGAATTGTGATTTATTATTGGCGGCAGATTCGGGAATGATGCATTTAAGTAGTGCTTCATTATCTCCTACAATTGGTCTATTTTCCTACACTCCCATTGAAATGTATGGAGTTTATGGAAGAAATAATTCAAGTATACATACCCATTCTCAATCTCAATCCGATATTATCAAAGAAATGCGTAGAATCGTTTCAAAATCCTAAATCAAATCAGGATAAATTTCCTCTAAACTAACTTTTTTAAAAAATAACCTTAAGTTTGTGAAATCAAATTCCAAAAATGGACGGAATAAGTGTAACAATTTCAAAAATCAATAGACAAATTCAAATATAAAAAGTAAAAAATGAAGAAACTATTCGTAATGTTTGCGAGTATCGCATTTCTTACTGCTCCTTTCCAAAAGGCCAAGGCAGACGAGGGAATGTGGTTCTTGATGTTCATCGGTAAAAACATCGATGATATGCAGAAAAAAGGTTTGAAACTTACTGCAGAAGATATTTACAGCGTCAACAACAGCAGTTTGAAAGATGCTATTGTACAATTTGGTGGTGGATGTACCGCTGAAATTATTTCCGAAACCGGTTTGGTTTTGACCAATCACCACTGTGGATATGGTGCGATTGCCGAATTATCAACCCCCGAAAATGACCATTTAACCAATGGTTTTTGGGCAGCAGATAAATCCAAAGAATTAAAACCGAAAAATCTTTCCGTTCGTTTCTTTGTTCGTATGGACGTAGTTACCGATAGAATCTTGAAACAAGTAAACGAGAAAATGTCGGAAGATGAAAGACAAAAAGCAATCAATCAAGAAATTGCGAAAATCGAAAAAGAAAACAACGAAGGTGGAAAATATACGGTTTCCGTTCGACCCTTTTTTGAAGGAAATGAATATTACTATTTCGTTTACCAAGATTTTCAAGATGTTCGTTTGGTAGGAACTCCACCCAACTCGATTGGTAAATTTGGAGGGGATACCGACAACTGGGAATGGCCACGTCATACCGGTGATTTCGCGATTTTTAGAGTATACACCGATACCAACGGTAATCCTGCAGATTATTCCGTAAATAATGTGGCAATGAAACCAAAATACCATTTACCCATTAGTTTAAAGGGATACCACGAAGGAGATTTCTCCATGATTTTGGGTTATCCTGGAAGAACGAATCGTTGGATGCCAGCTGGTGGCGTTGAGCAAAACGTTTTGTATTCCTATCCAGCGTGGGTTGAAAGTTCAAAAGTGGGAATGGATGTGTTGAAGAAATACATGGACAAAGACCAAAAAGTTAGATTGGACTATGCTTCTAAATATGCAGGAATTGCAAACTACTGGAAAAACCGTCAAGGAATGATTGAAGCTTTGAAGGAGCATAAAACCGTAGAATTAAAAAGACAAAATGAAGCCAAATTCAACCAATGGGCAAATAATAAGAAGAACAAAGCCAAATACGGTGACGTCATTGAAATAATTAACAATTATTATTCAAGAACCAATGAAAAAGCACGTCATTCAAACTATATGGTTGGAATGTTGCGTTCAGCTACTTTTTCGGTAACACCCTTTAGCCTTGGAAATGCTTTGGAACAATATGCTTCTGAGAATGAGGCGAAAAGAGCAGAAATGCGTCCGCGATTGGAAGAAATGATAGAAAATCTTTTCGACGGTATCTATATGCCTTTGGAAGAGGATGTCTTGGCGGCACAACTGAATTTATATTATGCTAAAGCTGCAAAAGGTGGTTTGGCTCCGTATGCAAAAGAAGTGGGCGATAAAAACAAAGGTGATTTTAGTTCCTACATGAAAAACGCTTTTGCTTCCAGTATTTTCACGAAGAAAGATCAGTTAATGAATTTCTTGGATTCACCCAAAGCAGAATTAATTTCGAACGATGAATTGTACAAACTTTCCAATGATTTAATGACGCGTTATCGATTAGAAACGCCTGAAGATAAAGCATTGAATGATTCGTACGCCAAAGCGTTTAGAGTGTTGGTTGAAGGTTTGAGAGAATCTAAATTAAGTACCATCGAATACCCAGACGCAAACAGTACGCTTCGTTTAACATATGGATCGGTTCGCGACCTTCCACTTGGACCGGGAAAAGTAAATGATGCAAAATACAATTACTACACTACCCTAAAAGGAACCATAGCCAAACACGTTCCGGGCGATGATGAGTTTGAAGCTCCCCAAAAATTAATTGACTTATACAACAAGAAAGATTACGGACAATATGCTGATAAAAACGGTGAATTGTGGGTGAATTTCTTAACCGATCACGACATTACTGGTGGAAACTCAGGTTCACCTGTTCTGAATGGAAATGGAGAGTTAATCGGAATTGCCTTTGATGGAAACATTGAAGCCATGGCAGGTGACGTTATTTTTGATCCCAAATTGCAAAGAACCATTTCAGTCGATATCCGATATGTATTGTTTGTAGTTGATAAATTTGCAGGTGCAACCAACATCATTGAAGAATTGACTTTGGTAAAATAAGATTTATTAAAATAGAATAAAGAAAAGCTACCTCAGAAATGGGGTAGCTTTTTTTATTTGTGTTTGGTATCAAGATGGGATCTTGTAAATGTTGAATGTTTTTTTATATTGAGTAACAGGTTCTTAAAATATAGTTGGGTTAGTATGGACTCTTAATGCGGAGTACGAAATGAATTTCAATCTAACTGTCATTTCGAACGAGCTAAGATCTCATTTTCCCTTTGTCTACATCTCCAGTCCTTAAATCTCCTTTCTCAATCTTGCCACTGGAATACTCAATTGTTCGCGGTATTTGGCGATGGTTCGGCGTGCGATGGGATATCCTTTTTCTTTTAATAGTTCCATTAATTTCTCGTCGGTCAAAGGTTTGCGCTTGTCCTCGGCGATAATGATATCTTGAAGGATGCGCTTTATCTCACGAGTGGAAACTTCTTCACCCTCTTCATTTGTCAAGCTCTCAGAGAACAAATCCTTGATTAGAAAAGTTCCGTAAGGAGTATTTACATATTTACTGTTCGCAACCCGAGAAACCGTTGAAATATCCATGGAAATAATATCTGCAATGTCCTTCAAAATCATCGGTTTGATTTTGGTCTCATCTCCGGTCAGAAAGTATTCTTTTTGGAATTTCATAATTGCTTCCATGGTAATCATCAACGTATTTCTTCGTTGTTCCACAGCATCAATAAACCATTTGGCTGCATCTAATTTTTGTTTTACAAATAAAACCGCTTCTTTTTGTTGGGTAGATTTATTTTCTGTTTTCTTGTAGGTATCCAACATTTCTGCATACGTATTTGAAATTCGTAATTCGGGAACATTTCGACCGTTTAACGATAATTCCAATTCACCTTCCACAATTCGAATGGTAAAATCAGGTGTGATTTGTTCCACGGTTTTATGACTTCCTGAAAAAGATTTTCCGGGCTTGGGATTAAGTTTTTCAATCTCTAAAATGGCATCTTTCAGTTGGTCTTCGGTGATGTCATATTTTTGAATCAAACGCTTGTAATGTTTTTTGGTAAAGGCATCAAAGGATTTAACTATAATGTCCAGCGCGAGTTGCGTCGACTCATTTAGGGGAGCTTTGTTTTCCAATTGAATCCTTAAACATTCTTTCAAATCTCTGGCTCCAACTCCAATAGGATCTAATTTCTGAATGTAATTCACCAACAAATGTTCTACTTCATTTTTATCGGTAGAGATATTTTGAGTAAACGCCATGTCATCTACAATGGATTGCAAATCCCGACGAATGTAACCATCGTCGTCCATATTTCCAATGATGAAATTTGCGATTTCAAATTCTTCATCATCCAATCGAAACATCGAAAGTTGACTTTCTAAATAGTCTAGAAAACTTATTCCTTGCGCATACGGTATCGAACGTTCTTCGTCATCGTCACTGAAATTATTCGCATGGGTTTTATAACTCGGGGTTTCGTCGTCACTTAAATATTCATCAATGTTGATTTCGGTGGTGTCCACATCTTGTTGACGATCCTCTTCTTCCCATTGCTCGGCTTCCGTAGAATAATCATCTTCCTCATGGCGTTCTTCCCCTTCCTCCATTGCAGGATTTTCCTCCAACTCTTCTTTGATTCGCTGTTCGAATGCAAGAGTAGGCAATTGTACCAACTTCATCAACTGAATTTGCTGAGGAGATAGTTTCTGTTGTAATTTTAAATTGAATTCCTGCTTTAACATGTTTTAAATATAATTAAAATTCTGCATTCTTTGGCGATCTTGGGAAAGGAATTACATCTCTGATGTTTCCCATTCCTGTTACGAACAATACCAATCTCTCTAATCCCAATCCAAATCCACTGTGAGGCACCGTTCCAAATCTTCGGGTATCGCGGTACCACCATAATTCTTGGGCGTCAATTCCAAATTGTTCTATTTTTTTATCCAAAATTTCCAAACGTTCCTCCCGTTGCGATCCGCCAATAATCTCACCAATTCCTGGGAATAAAATATCCATCGCGCGAACGGTTTTTCCATCTTCATTCAATCGCATATAAAACGCTTTAATTTCGGCCGGATAATCAAATAAAATCACAGGGGTTTTAAAGTGTTTTTCCACCAAATAACGCTCGTGTTCTGATTGCAAATCCGTTCCCCAACCTTCGATTGGATATTTGAACTTTCCTTTTTGATTGTGTTTTGAGTTTTGAAGTATGTCAATCGCTTCGGTATAACTTAGCCGAATGAAGTTGTTTTTCAATACATAATCCAAACGTTCCATCAAGGACAATTCAGAACGTTCATGGGTCGGTTTTTGACTTTGTTCTTTGTCAAATCGTTGCGCCAAAAACTCCAAATCATCGGGACAGGTATCCAATGCGTATTGGATGACAAATTTCAACATATCTTCCGCCAGATCCATGTTCATATCTAGGTTATAGAACGCCATCTCGGGTTCAATCATCCAGAATTCCGCCAAATGACGGGTTGTGTTTGAATTTTCTGCACGGAAAGTAGGTCCAAACGTGTACACTTTTCCTAATCCCATCGCCGCTGCTTCGGCTTCCAATTGCCCAGAAACGGTTAAATTTGTGTGTTTTCCAAAGAAATCTTGACTGAAATCTACCTTTCCTTCGTCTGTTTTTGGTAATTCTTTTTCTAAATTGAAGTTGGTTACGGTGAACATTTCACCTGCACCTTCTGCATCCGATCCCGTCACAATAGGCGTGTTGATATATACGAAACCTTTTTGGTTGAAATAGGTATGAATTCCAAACATCAAACTATTTCGAACACGCATAATCGCGGAAAATGTATTGGTTCGAAAACGCAAATGGGCTTGTTCACGTAACTTTTCTAAACTATGTTGTTTCGGTTGTAAAATGGTCGATTGTAGTTCATCCGGATTGGCATCTCCCAAAATCGTAATCGATTGGGCAACGACTTCAATGTCTTGCCCTGCTCCTTGACTTTCAACAACTTCTCCTTTGATTTGTAAAGAGGTTGCTGTGTTTATGTTTTTTAAAACTTCTTGATCTAATTTTTCGAAATCTACAACGATTTGAATGTTTTTTAAACAAGATCCGTCGTTCAATGCAATGAATCGATTGCTTCGAAAGGAACGAACCCAACCGTGAAGTGTAACTTCGTGCAAAATCGCATCTTTCCCTTTATCAAGTAATTCTTTAACTGTATAAGTAAGCATAATTTTTGAATATGATTACAAAAATAAACATAATTAACAAAGCAATGCTAATAAGGGTATAATATTTGAGGAATTCGGCGCGATAAAATGAAAGATTGTTGAAATTGACACGAATAGAGTTTTCAGTTTGCATCAAAATGCGGAAGTTCTCAAGTTTTTTCAGTGTATGTAACATTTATCACAATTTCTAAATCCCGAATACCGTAATTTCGCAGCTTGTTTTGAAAGTGGAATCAAAACGAATTCCTTCCAAATTGGATATAAGAAATTAAAATTTAGAAATTGAAAAATATAGCTTTTTTATTTGTTACCTTGATTTACTTCACAGGATTGGCACAAGTTGAACCCAATCTAAATAGTCCTAAATACACAGCGGAAAATAAAGGAAAGATTTATGTGTATTGGGGAGGAAATCGAGATTTTTATTCGAAATCAAATATTCGATTTCAAGGAGATGGATATGATTTTACGCTTCACGATGTGAAGGCTGAAGATAAACCGAAAGGATGGCATATCGATTACATTAATCCCTTGCGAATGACCATTCCACAGACGAATTTGCGAATCGGTTATTTTATTTCGGATAAATACAATATTTCATTGGGTGTTGATCATATGAAATATGTGATGTACCAAGATAAAAAAGTAAAATATTCTGGTTATTATCCTGATCGGGGAGCGTATGGTGAAGATATCGAAGACGGATCTATTTTATTAACCGAAGGTTTTTTGACCTTTGAACACACCGATGGTTTGAATTACATTAATTTTGAAATCAACCGTTTTGACGATATTTCCAAAATTTTCGGCATGCGAGATACCGATAAAATTCAGGTGAATTTAACCGAAGGAGTAGGAGCAGGCATTCTTTTTCCGAAATCAAATACAAAGTTATTAGGCAAAGATCGGTACGACGAATTTCATGTTTCTGGATATGGACTTTCTGCAAAAGCAGGATTAAATGTTACCTTCTTCAAACATTTCTTTGTTCAAACGGAATTCAAAGGAGGATACATTCACATGCCGGATATCCGCACTACGTATGACAAAGCAGACAAGGCTTCACAAAGCTTTTACTTTGGGCAAACCATCCTAGCATTTGGTGGGATTTTCAGATTGTAATATTCCTGATTTTTTGTATAAATCAATTTTGAATTAAAATCCAAAATTTACACCGAAGGAAATTCTTCCGCCGTCACTTCCGTGGAAATAATTGATTTTCCCGGTCAAGGTATTGATTCCATTTAACCAAATTCCACCACCGATGGATTGATGCCATTTGTCGGATTTTTCTTCGTCCATCCACACACGACCGTAGTCATAGCCCACTATAATTCCATACTTCATCGGTAAAAAATTCTTTTTGGTTTGACCGATTTGAAGTCGTAAATCCGAGCTTTGATAAAAAGATTGACGTCCAATAAACCGTCCGATTCGATATGCTCTCACGTCACTATCTCCGCCAATTGCTGCTGCTTGGTAGAACTCGAAATTGTTGTTTAAAATCACTTTCCCTTTCGCTAAACTACTGAAAGTTAAACTTCCACTGTTTGTAATTCGATGGGTAATTCCAAAACTACCTACGAAATAAGGAAAACTCTTTTTGGCATCGCCCAAATTCGTTAACCAATTTGCTTCCACTTCGAAAATACTTCCCAAAGTCGGTAAAGAAATCACGTCGTAATTGGAAAAAGAATATTTCACACCTGCTGACGCAAAATAGTTATGATTAAACGTTGGGTCGTTGATTTCAAAGGAGTTTTCGGTAATTCTTCCCTCATTCCGGCTAACCAAAACATTTTCTATTTCCGCTTTTATATCGATACGTCCATTGCTTCTTCCAATCCAATAAACTGTGGGACTGAAACCGAGCGATTGTATTTTCACGCGGTTGTAATCCATCCCTAGTTCCTTTTGGAAATTCTCTGTTTCGTTTCCAAAACCAAAAAAGTTGGTGGTAAAAGTAGGGCTCGTAAATCGGGCTTTCAATTCCAAATTCCATTTGTCAAAAAATTTCACGAAAGTGCCGGTATAGGTTAAATCCCAACCTTTTGTTGCAAAGAAATAATTCGCTAAAAGGTTATGTCTTTGGGTATAAGGACTTCGGTCAAAATTATTTACGGTAAATGTTCCCGAAAGACCCAACTTCAAACCATCATCTGGATTGTATCCACCCGACGGAAGTAAAGAAAAGCGATTGTATTTCGGTTTTTCGTAATTGTATTGATTGATTTCGTAATCATTGGATAAATATACTTTCGCATTCGAAGTTTCTCTGAAATCAAAGCCACGCCTTGGATAATCATAAATTCTAACTCTTCGACCGTTTTCCACTTTGTAGGAATTCAAATCCGTTCCACCAATTAAACGAACTAAAATTGGATTGTATGGTTTTCCATTGACATAAAATTCATCCGCCTCATTCAAACCATAAATCCAAATGCTTTTTGTTTCTTTTTTGGAGTAGTTTTTTTCGAAATAAAGTTCATCTCCAGACTTTCGGATTCGATACATCTGAATCTGAGTTTCTCCTTTGGATAAACGATTTACAACGATTTTATCGGTTTTTTCGGTCGCATACAAAACCACTGTTCGACTCAAAACTTTGTAGTATTTTTCGGCCCAAGTTTGTAAATGCTGTTTTCTCATTTTCAATAAATTTTTAACCTTCACAACTTCTTCATCTTTCACTTCTTCTGGTAAATTCCGAAAGGAAGCGTCGATTTCTGCGTCGGTTAAATGATTTTTGATGTAATCCGCTTCTTCCAACCAATCTTTCAATTCAGACTGACGAATCAAAGCCAGATCCAAAGGATAGGCTTCCATATTGAACCACTTCACATTTGAAATATCTTCTTTGAACGACTGCATGTGTCTCAAAGCAGGAATTCGCATAACAAGATTAATTAAAAACCCATCGTATTTAGGGAAAACTTGGTCGCGATCGCGTGGAATCGGTCGATACATCGTTTTGTTATCTTCTTTGAAAACGCCCCATCGCCATTGGTCTTCATGCCGATCCCAATCGCCAATCAACATATCGAAAAGTCGTGCGCGTATCAGCATTTTCTCGTCTATTTCATGTTTTTCATTGGATTGGAGTTTCAACAACATATCGTCTGTACTGATGATGTCATCGGGTTTTCCAAAGCTTTCATGGTCTGTAAATTTTTTCATCGGACGTTCTTCCACCATATACAATTCATCTCCGTAATTTTCATTGTATTTCCCCAATGCATTCTGTTTGGGAACATAAAATAATTTGGGATTGGTGTGATAAATTCCAATAGGATCCGCCAGTTCACCAATTACAAACGGATAATACGGGTTGGTTGTTGTGTAAAAATCCAACAAGAATTCTTCGGTAAACGTATTTTGAAATTCTTTTTCAACATATTGATCCTTAAACGCAAACGCTTGAATAAAACGAGTAGCACTTTTTTTAAGTGCGCGCATTACATACTGTTTTCCATCGTCCGTTTCCAAACGCAAAGAGCGCGATTGATGACCACCACCGGACCGGACGGGAACGATACTTTCATCGAAATCTTCTAAATTTAAAGTGGGCGCTTCAATCGGTAAACTGTAATAATGACGGTAATGTTTTCCGAATAAAAACTCATACGATTCACTTTTTTGGGTTAATTCATTCGGATAAATTTGCGCTGATTGCACTTTTGGAAAATTTGATTCGTAAAAATAATCTTCATCCAAAACCCGTTTGTCCGTCAATTGATGGTCAAAAACAAGTTTTTCAACGCCTTTGTCGTTAACATAAAATTTCACATAGGATTGTCCATCTTCAAACACATCCAAAACTGCATATCCCATTCCTCCGTACGAAAATTCATTCGGTCGAATGGCTCTTGCTGCTTCGGATTTTGAACCGGAACCGCTGATGATTTGTTTTAAATTATCGATTTCTATGTATTCCAAATTATGGTCGTGACCCGAAACGAAAATCACATTTTCACGGTCTTCGAGCAATGTTTTTATCCGATTAATTAAACTTCTATAAATAGGATTTTGATTGTCTTGCGGACTGGCTCCGGTCGTTTTTCGCAAAATGTTAATCACACTTGCAATTCCGGGAAGAGGGAGGGAAGATTGAAAAGGAAAAAGTTGTTTCCGAATGGAAGTCTGTCCACCGTGTGTGCCATTGCTCGCTATGGGATGATGCAAAGCGACCAATGTGATTTTATTTTGATTTTTGTTCAGTAAACTTTCAAATTCCTCAAAGAAATCCTCTCGGGTTTTGATTTCACATTCTGAATTGATGTTTTTATGTTTGTCCCAATCCTCTAAAAACCATTGGCTATCAATTACAATCAATCCTACCGTTTCATTGATTTTTAATTGTTCAATGGAACATCCTTTTCGAGGAAGAAATGATTTTTTGCCCAATTGGTCGGTGATGAACTTTTCTTGTTCTTGCAATCCATCAAATCCGCTGTACCAATCGTGATTACCAGGAATGAAAAAAGTAAATCCAGAAAAATCTTTTTGAATATCGATTTGATTTTGAAGTTTATATTGGGCATCGATTTGTTTTTCTGAATTCTTCTGAATCGGCATTCCTTTGGGATAAATATTATCACCCAAGAAAATAAGAGTGGAAGCAGAGTCCGCAACATCCAACCGCTGTTTTAGCAAGTGTAAAGTTTGTTGAGATTCTGGAAGATGTGAATTTCCCACATCGCCAATTAAAAAGAAACGATGAATGGGTTTTTCAGTCGCATTTTCTTCGGAATGAATATCGGGAGCCGAAACGTTTTTTCCGTATTGAACTTTATGGGTAGCGCACGAAGTGAGTATGAAAAGAAGAAGTGGAAGACAAAATCTAAAAGGCTTTGAAAAACAACTAATTTGCTTAAATTTACTCAATATTAAATGTATATGGTTGACTTGATTCAAAAGACAGAAGGATTTATTTTTAATTTATTCAAAGATAAGTTAAGTTCAGAATATACCTATCATAATTTTTTGCATACCCAATTTGTAGTTTCCAAATTGAAGGAATTGATTTCGGCTGAAAATTGTTCGGAAGAAGATACTTTCAATTTACTTTTAGCCGGATGGTTCCATGATTCAGGTTATACCTGTTGTAACGGAGGCCACGAAGAAGAAAGCGCAGAAATTGCTGAGACCTTTTTAGCGGAAAATGGAGTGGACAATGCAGCAATTCAAAAAATTAAAAAATTAATTTTAGCTACAAAAATTAATCATCAACCCGAAAATCAACTCGAACGAATGATTAAGGATGCAGACACAGCGCATGTGGGCGATAAATTGTTTGATAAAATCAGTTCGCAACTTCGGAATGAATGGGAAGTTGGTGAAAAAAAGGACATTACGGATGCGGAGTGGAATAAAATGAATTATGAATTTCTCACACATACGCATCGCTTTTACACGCCGTATGCGTTGAAGAATTGGCAACCTATAAAATTAGAAAACACGATTCGCGTTTTGGAAACCATCCGAAATAAAGATGAAATCAAAGCGAAAGCAAAAGCGAGAAAACAGAAATTGGCCAAATTGGAAAGACCCGAAAGAGGCGTTGAAACCTTGTATCGGGTTACTTTAAACAACCATACGCGACTCAGTGATATTGCGGATAGCAAAGCGAATATCCTACTTTCAGTGAATGCGATTATCATATCGATTGCACTTTCAACTTTGCTTCCAAAATTGGCATCGCCCAAAAATGAATACTTGATTTTACCCACCTTAACAATGTTGTTGGTGAGTGTTTTGTGTATTGTGTTTGCGATTATGGCGACTAAACCCAATATCTCAAAAATTAATTTCACAGCTGCAGATATTCAGAGTCGAAAGGTAAATCTTTTGTTTTTTGGGAATTTTCACAAAATGGAATTGGATCAGTACACCGATGCCATGCGGGAATTGATTTCCGATCGAACCTATTTGTACGATTCTTTAACTCGAGATTTGTATTATTTAGGGTTGGTTTTGGAACGAAAATACCGTTTGCTACGAATTACCTATTACATATTCATGGTAGGAATTATCCTCACGGTTTTCATTTTCATTCTTGCTTTTTATCAAAATTCAGGTTTCAATTTGTTTGAGGATTGATTTCGGAAATAGGCTAGTGGCTCACTTCTTTTTTTAATTCTTGAATTGAAAAATAAGGTTGAATTTCCTTTGATTTTTCAACTTCAGAAATTTCTACACGCAAAGCTCTAAGTCCAGTAATTCCTTGAAAATCTTCGAGCTGTAAAAACTCTATATCCTCTTTTAATAAACCTTTTCCTTGTAGAAACTGGAAATAACGCAGGTATTCTTTTTCCTCGTTGAATTGAGAATAAACTACCGCCAACTTTCCAGCTTGAGTAAGTCTTTCATCCGTTCCTTTGATAAAGGATTTATCGATCCGTTTTTTTACAACTTCATATTTTGCATTGTAACTTCCATCGACATCAAATCGTTTTTCATCCATTCTAAATCGGATACTTATCGGTTGATTGAACACCAAAATCAAAGAAGTAACTTCGAGTGGAATGGGTAAACTTGACTGAATACGTACATGTTCATTCATCATTTCACAGGTTACTTGCAATTGCCACAAGCGTAAATTCTGAAGGAAAATCGGGTCGTACACTTTATGGATAGAAATCGAAGAGCCGATATAAATGGTATGATCGACGCCATCCGTTTTAAATCGTTCAAAGAAATGAGGAAAAACTTTCTGAATTTCTTTTTGCCGTTCGTCTAAAATCTGCGTTAAATTCTTGTTGATGCAACTTACAGAATCATCGAAATCCTTACGGGCATGATAGTATCTTCCGGTATATGGATCTAATTTTTTTAAATAATCCGCAACAATTCCTTCTTCCCCTTGATAGATCGAAGGGTTAGATAAAATGGGATGAATTTCTTTGGAAATATAATGTTGAACTTCTGCTTCTGTACTGGTTTCGAAACTATTCTTTAATTTATCAATCAGTTGTTTCAACTCAAATTTTTTTTGACTCAACAACTCAATTTTTGTTTTGGCATACAAAGCATCCACTACTTTTGTCAGTAGTTTTACTTGTGCTTCGAAATCAGATTGAATACATTGATTCTGTGTGTCAGACGAACCTTTTATATCGACTTCACCATAAAGAGCAACCACATCTTGAAAAACAATTTCCTTGAAAATATAATCATCTTTCGTACTTTTCAAATAATTCTCCACTTCTTTTTCGAATTTCCAAGCTACACTGGGATGCAATCGGGTGTATTCTTTTTGAATAATTGAATTTTTCAAATTGGAGAATTCAGTAAACCCTCGCTCCAATCGATCGACTAAAAACGAGTAAATCATGTTGATTCGATAAATTGTCAACGAATTAAAAGCCATCGGTTTTTTAGAGACCAATTCAGCCACACCCAAAAAGTTAGCATCTTTTTGCAAAGGAATCAACGCACAACTTTCATAGCCCAATTGATGAATTTGATTCAATGCTTCATCATTTGGATAGCGTTCCAAATAATTCGAAATATTGGAAACAATGAGTGGTTTGTTATTTTCAATATGGGTTTTTAATTTCGAGTTTTCTAAGGAAAGTCCGGTTTTTCTAGAATGGACATTTTCCATTAACAAGTTATTAGTAAGCATATTATAAAACCCTAAAGTGATTTTATTGGTTTTGAAATCGTAATTAGAAATTCCTGCCTCAATGGATCCTACATTAAAAATTGATTTTAAAAGATCATGTTCAGAATCTGCATCCACATCTTTTAAAAGGGTGGTATTTGTCAGTCTTTGTTTTAAGTTCGCAAATGCAGTTTCCACGGTATTATCAAACATATTCATAATTCCAAAACCTTTGAGCGTCCATGTATTGGGTGGGATTTTCTCTTTCCATAATTCCACATTGTCTAAATTCTCAAGCAATTCATCGATTTCATCTACGCTTAATTCTTTGGCATTTTCTGTTGGAATTACTTCTAAAAATTCTGGATTGTAAATAATTCGGTAATGTTTATTGATGCCTTTATCGTCACGGAATTGAAAATAAAGCGGAAATATATCCGAAACAGGTATCTGGTAATGACGATTTAAAATAAAGCTACAACTCGCTATGTAAAAAGAATCCTTGTCAAAAATACCGTTATTAATACAGAATTCCTTTTTGGATTCGTTGATTAATTCCTGGAATTTGTGGGAAGGATTGATGATGGTATTGCACCACGGGAAAGTAGCGGCCGAAATTTCTGTGTCGGTCAACATTTTTGGAAAAACGCACGAAAGCAATTCAGAAATCAGTTCTTTGTGGGTTTCTAAAATTGAAAAATCACTAAATCCTGTTCTTAATTCAGGGATTTCAGCAACTTTTTCCAAAAGATTTCGACTGAAAGTATCATCTGGAAATTGGGTTAACTGCTTTTCCCAATCCAAAATCACCGATTCAAAGGATATAATCGGTAAAAACGGAGAATCGACGGTAGAAAATAAATTCATTTATTTTAAGATAACTTTATCCAAATTTACGAATAATATGCACTAATTTTGTAACAAAAGTATCAAACTATAATGAAACCGTTTTTAACATACCTATTCATTCTTCTGATTTTTCAATCATGTTCAGGTCAGGACGGTTCGCATAAATCGAATAAATCAACAAAAATGAGTACAAATAATTTAGAGAAAGCAACTTTTGGCGGCGGTTGTTTTTGGTGTGTAGAGGCAGTTTTCGAACAATTGCAAGGGGTAGAAAGTGTGACCTCAGGTTATGCAGGAGGACACAAAGAAAATCCAACCTACAAAGAAGTAACAGAAGGTTCAACGGGACATGCAGAAGTAATTCAAGTTGTTTTTGATCCGAATAAAATAGCCTTTGACGAATTATTGGATGTCTTTTGGACGGTTCATGATCCGACCCAATTAAATAGACAAGGAAATGATATAGGCGAACAATACCGTTCAATCATTCTGTATGAAAATGAAGAGCAGCAATTGATTGCACAACGTTCATTGCGTGAATTTGAAGCTTCCAAAATGTATGATGGGAATTTCAAAACCCAAATTGTTCCCTTGGATGTGTTTTATACTGCCGAAAACAATCATCAAAATTACTATCAAACAGTAGGAGATGATAATCCCTATTGTACAATGGTCATCAAACCGAAAATTGATAAATTCTACAAAAAATTCCACGACAAATTAAAACCGGAATACAAATAGAATTTTTAAATTGATAGAAAAAGCCATTTGAATTTCCGTTCAAATGGCTTTTTTATTTGGTTTGGCAATTTTTTTAATTTTTAACCTGCAAATTCTCCAATCGCAATGAATTTCTCTTGTCTTTGCTTTGCTAATTCTTCAGGGGATAGTTTCACCAGTTCCTTGTAAGATTTTAGGATTTGTTCTTTTAAATTTTCTGCTGCTTTTTGAGGATTGTAATGCGCACCGCCTAAAGGTTCTTGGATGATTCCATCAATGATTCCCAAATCCAACATATTTTCAGGCGTCATTTTCATTTGACTTGTCACTTGTTCTTTGAAATCCCATGAACGCCATAAAATAGCGGAACAGTTTTCAGGGGAAATAACTGAATACCACGTGTTTTCCATCATAAAAACTTTGTTTCCAACCCCAATTCCCAAAGCTCCACCACTGGCTCCTTCACCGATTACAATACAAATTACAGGAACGGTTAATTTCATCATTTCCATAATATTCCGTGCAATGGCTTCTCCTTGTCCGCGCTCTTCTGCTTCAAGCCCAGGATAAGCGCCAGGTGTGTCCATGAAACAAACAATCGGCATATTGAATTTTTCAGCCATTTTCATCAAACGAAGTGCTTTACGGTATCCTTCTGGATTCGGCATTCCAAATCGGCGGTATTGACGTTCCTTGGTGTTTTTTCCTTTTTGCTGTCCCACAAACATAAATGGAGTATCTTCTATTTTCCCCATTCCGCCAATCATGGCCTTGTCGTCTCCAAAATTTCGGTCACCGTGCAATTCAATGAAGGTGTTGTCGGTAATTTGATACAAGTAGTCTAAGGAATACGGACGGGAAGGATGACGCGAAAGTTGTACTTTTTGCCAAGGTGTTAGATTAGAGTATATTTTCTTTTTGGACTCTTCGATTGCAACTTCAATCTGCTTGCAAGCCTGTTTTACATCTACACCATTTTCTTCCCCCACTATTTTACAACTGCTCAATTGCTCTTCAAGCTCTTTAATTGGTTGTTCAAAATCTAAATATTCCATAATTTGAATTTTCTTAGGAAAAACAAATATAGGAAGACTTCTATAATTTCAGACTTTTTCCGAAAGGATAAAATGACTAACTCGTTTTGATTTTTTTTAAATTGAATAGGATGTGGTATTTACGGATGATAATAACCGAAATAAAAATGTCAAAAACCTGAAAAACAAGATTTTTGGCATTTGTATATAATTTTAGGGTGAAAATCACATTCCGGGCGCATTTTTTCCCATTTGTTGCATCATTTTTTTTCCACCAGATGTCTGCATAAATTTCATCATTTTTCCCATTTCTGAAAATTGTTTCAACAATTGATTTACCTCTTGAACGGTAGTTCCAGAACCTTTAGCAATTCGCTTTTTACGACTAGCATCTATAATGGTTGGAATTTGTCTTTCCTTAGGCGTCATGGAGTGAATAATGGCTTCTACTCCTTTGAATGCATCATCGTCGATATCGATGTCTTTCAGTGCTTTTCCTGCACCTGGAATCATTCCCACCAAATCTTTCATGTTACCCATTCGTTTGATTTGTTGAATTTGTTTTAAGAAATCATCGAAATCAAAGGTGTTTTTAGCAATCTTTTTGTGAAGTCTTCGTGCTTCCTCTTCGTCGAACTGTTCTTGTGCACGCTCCACCAAAGATACAACGTCACCCATTCCCAAAATACGGTCTGCCATACGCTCAGGATAGAAAATATCCAAAGCTTCCATTTTTTCACCTGTGGAAATGAATTTAATCGGTTTATCCACAACGGTTCGAATCGTCAAAGCAGCTCCACCACGGGTATCACCGTCTAATTTGGTTAATACAACTCCGTTGTAATTCAACACATCGTTAAATGCTTTGGCTGTATTCACGGCATCTTGTCCCGTCATGGAATCCACTACGAATAAGGTTTCATTGGGTTTTACTGTTTGATGGACATTGCGAATTTCATTCATCATCGCTTCATCAATAGCTAAACGACCGGCCGTATCTATAATAATTACATTGTGATTTCCTTCTTTTGCTTTTTTAAGCGCGTTTTGAGCAATTTCAACTGGATTCTTATTCTCGATTTCTGCGTACACAGGAATTCCAATTTGCTCTCCTAAAACTTTCAACTGATCAATAGCTGCCGGACGATATACGTCACCTGCAACCAATAGCGGGTTTTTTCCTTTCTTTTGTTTCAAGAAATTTGCCAATTTCCCCGAAAAAGTAGTTTTACCCGATCCTTGCAATCCCGCAATCAAAATAATCGTTGGATTAGCGGTTAAATCTAATTCTTCCGTTTCACCCCCCATCAAAGTAGCCAATTCGTCGTGAACAATTTTGACCATCAATTGATTTGGATTTAAAGAAGTAAGTACATCTTGACCCAATGCTTTCTCCTTCACTTTATCGGTAAAATCTTTCGCAACCTTGTAACTCACATCGGCATCGACCAAAGCTCTACGAACTTCTTTGATGGTTTCAGCAACGTTGATTTCGGTAATCTGCCCTTTTCCTTTAAGTGTGTGTAAGGCTTTGTCTAATTTGTCCTGTAAACTTTGAAACATTTCTTATTTATTTTGGGAATGCAAAGATAATAAATTTTGAATGGAAAATTTTTCAAATCCATCCGCTTACTGAAAATGATTAATGGGGAAAGAATGATTTTTAAAAATGAGATTGTAATGTAAAGAAGCATTCGATCCGGTAATATTTACAAGGCTCTCGCTTTGTTTCTCGAAATTAACAATTGTTCAGTGTCTTATTTGTGGATTTCATATTGACTTTTCTCATTTTATTTATTTTGATTGAATCAAATGCACTCTTTTACTAAGATTTAAAAGTTTAACCCAATACAATTCTTCAAAATTCCGCACTTGCTATTTTTAAATTACTTAATCCCTCAAAAAGCCCAGTATTTTATTAACACTTTCTTTTGCATCGCCGTAAAGCATGTCTGCATTGTTTTTATAGAAAAGGGGATTTTCTACGCCTGCATAACCCACAGACATGGATCTTTTCATCACAATTACTTTTTCGGACAACCATACCTTAATGACGGGCATTCCATAAATCGGGCTAGACGGATCGTCCATTGCACCTGGATTTACCACATCATTTGCGCCAATGACCATGACAACATCTACATTGGGTAAATCATCGTTGATTTCATCCATTTCAAAAACGATATCATACGGAACATTGGCTTCGGCCAAAAGTACATTCATGTGGCCGGGAAGTCTTCCTGCTACCGGATGAATGGCAAAACGTACTTCTTTTCCTTGTTTTCGTAATAAATCTACCATTTCATAAATCGGATATTGCGCTTTTGCTACCGCCATTCCATAACCTGGAACTATGACAATGGAATTCGCTTCTTTCAGTAAATCAGCGGTTTCATCGTGGTTGATGGAAGTTACTTCGCCTTCTAATTCCACGTCAGATACCCCTACTGCTGTACTACCAAATCCGCCAAAAATCACCGATAGAAACGATCGATTCATGGCCTTACACATAATTATCGAAAGAATTGCACCTGAACTACCTACCAAAGCACCGGTTACAATTAATAAATCGTTGCTCAACATAAAACCTGCGGCTGCGGCGGCCCATCCGGAATAGGAATTCAACATAGAAACCACCACCGGCATATCCGCACCTCCAATAGCCATAACCATCATTATACCAATGAAACAAGCGATTACCGTCATGATGCCTAAGTAAATCATTCCTTCGGTTCCAGGTGCTTTTACAAAGAAAACACCTAGAATAATGGAAATGATCACCAAAGAAATATTGACAGCATGTCTTCCGGGATAAATCAGCGGTTTACTTCGGATTTTCCCTTCCAATTTTCCCCATGCTATAATGGATCCGGTGAAAGTTACTGCGCCGATGAATACCCCCATAAATACTTCGACTAAATGAATATTCTGTTCAACCGCTGGAAGTTGATGCGTTTCGGGATCCAAATACGATCCAAAACCAACCAATACGGCTGCCAATCCCACAAAACTATGTAGGATGGCAATCAATTGCGGCATGGCAGTCATTTCTACCTTTCGAGCGACAATAATTCCAATGACTGAAGCAATCGCTATGGCTATGATGATGTAAATATGTCCTTGAACGCCGTCACCCAATACCGTCGCCAAAACGGCGATGACCATACCAATGATTCCGAAAAGAACTCCTCTTTTTGCTGATTCCTGAGAGGATAAACCTCCTAAACTTAATATAAATAAGATACATGCAAATAAATAAGCTGCAGTTTGAATTCCCATAATTAAAATTCTGGTTTGAATTATTTTTTAAACATTTTCAACATACGGTGTGTAACTAAGAAACCTCCCACAATGTTGATGCTAGCGACCAAAATGGCAAAGAAAGCAATAATTGTGAGCGGGTCCGAAAAATCTCCTGTGGTCTGTAAAAGTCCGCCTACAATGATAATTCCACTAATCGCGTTTGTAACGGCCATAAGCGGTGTATGCAAAGAATGACTCACATTCCAGATGACTTGCCATCCGACAAATACGGCCAAAACAAATACCGTAAAGTGCTGCATAAATTCGGGAGGTGCAAATTGACCCAAGAAAAATAGAAAAGCACCGATTACACCCAATTGAATAAATAGGGAAATCGATTTTTTCTTTGCACTTTTCAGATCAATCACTCTTTGTTCTTCCGGACTGATTTCTACAACCACCGGTTTTGGTTTTTGAGGACTTACGGGTAGGGGAGCGGGCGGCCAATTGATTTTCCCATCATGGGTAACCATGGCTCTGGAAACCACCGCATCTTCCATATCGATTTTGAAATTCTCCGCTTTCCCCATATCATCCAATAAATGACACAAGTTATTTCCGTAAAGTTGGGAAGCTTGGGTTGGCAATTGATCTAATTTTCCTAGAATCGTAACTCCG
>Ga0098067_1000030_pt1 | contig 78674 bp, 62 predicted proteins | sample 26_taG_FD_92578 | JGI IMG/M metagenome (GOLD analysis project Ga0098067, IMG submission 92578) | Marine viral communities from Cariaco Basin, Caribbean Sea - 26_WHOI_OMZ | ecosystem: Environmental > Aquatic > Marine > Oceanic | place: Caribbean Sea: Cariaco Basin | collected 2014-11-09
AAATACCATTTTACACCGATTTGAAATTTAAAATCTCGAAACGGAGTAAACGGTGCGCTGTAGTAGTTATTTTTTCCCCAGAAAGTATTGAAATGATCGGCTCTTAAAAAGATATTCATTCGTTGAACTTTCATATTCATAAAGAAATCAAGCATTGGGAAACCACCAATTTTTTGGATGCCATAGTCGGAATGGTTTCGCTGTAACATAAATTCATTGAGAATTGGAAAGAATTCCCGGGATTCAAATTCAGTGAAATAATTCGCATTGAACCCAATTTGAACTTCCGCCTTGTTGTCGAAAACTTTTCCTTGCCAATACAATGAAGCTCTCGCAATTACTTCTGGAAGAGGTAAAAATTCGGCATTCTGAGTTACTTTCTGGTATTCAACCGTTGTTCTCAAATGGAATTTGCGATAGGATAAAAGGTTGTTTGCTTTGATTTGAAAAAGCGAAACATTTCCGTTCAATTGTTGAGGACGAAAGTCAGAACCGACGTACACAAAATTATCAATATTGTAAATTCTTGCTTCGACGTCTGTATTTAATTTATCAAGATCGATTCTTCCAAATAGACTTTGTGTATTGGTATTTTCGAAACTATAATTGTAGTAGTTATAATCCTTGTAAAAACTTTGATTGTAGAATAAATTCAGGGAAGGGAAGGTTGATTCCAATGAAGCTCCTGCAACTATGTGATATCCACCAATAGGTTGAATATCTACTTCTCCATGAATTTGATATTGACTTTTAAATACTTCACCCGATTTGAATTCAGCATTTGCATTTACTTGAATTCGGTCATTCCAATCAAAATAAAGTCGTCCAATTCCACCGATTAAATGATCGTCGATTTGAGCGGGAAGATGGATTAAACCTTGGGAAAATTCCTCACCGGTATAAAGTTTTACATTTTCATACCGAACACCCGCTTCTACCAAGAGATTATTTCCCCACTTGAATTCAATGGTCGATGTATTTTGAAGGGTTTCAAAACTCTTTAGATTTCGACGAGAAAGGTTTGTAAAAACGGGACTAGGAAAATAAACCTCGTCTCTATTCTCACCGTAGAAGTACTTTTGTTTCTCGTAACTAAAAACATTCTTGAATAACAAAGGGGTTCCTGTTTGAATCGAATAGGATTCCTCCTTTCCAAATAGTCGGTACGATGCTCCGAGATGAAAACGTCGGGAATCGTATTCGGTATAAGCAGAATTTAAGTTAACAGCTATATTTTGACGGTTGGTAGTTTGCAACTCTTTGTCATTTACAAATTGGTTCAAATCTTTAATACCTGCATTTTCTTCATTGTCAATATTCTGGGAGGCAAAGTGCGACCAAAATTTAATTCGTTCATTTTTTGATTTGTAATTCACAGTTGCAATGAATGCGTTGTTGGCTGCTAAACTATTTAGATAGCGTCCGACCGATCGTAAGCCACGGTAACGAACGGAATAGTTAAATTGGGGGCTTAGGTTGTGCGCGAAGGTTGTGGACAAGTACTGGCCTTCTCTCAGTCCATTTTCAAATACAAACTCGGTCATCGGCGTCTTTACATCGTAATACTTAATATCTTCGGGATAGAGGTAATTAAAAGATTTTCCTTGGGGAAGAAGTTCCAACCGGAATTTACTTTTTTGGAATTCTAAGGGATTGAAAGTTTGACCGAAATTGGGAAAATACATCTTTCCAAAGACATCTTTTTGGGTAAAATTCTGTGTATAGAGATTTTGAATCGTTAAGGTTGTATCGATTTCCGTAGGATTCAAATCTCCTTCTCTCCAGAATTTATAATCTGAAATCACGGGTCTATGTATTTTGAGCGTATCTGAAGCTACTTCTCTTTTGCTAAGTTCTTGCAAAGAATCTTGGATTGCTTTTGAATCCTCATACGGAGAAATGATTTGCGCGAAGAGATTTCCGACCATCATTATAAAAAGCACAAGGCTCAAAAACTGCTTCATAAATTGGGATTCATTTGTGCAAAGTTAAATAAAAATTCAATGCACAAAAAAAACCCACTCAAAAGAGTGGGTTTCGTAAATATGTTTTAATCCATATGATTAATAACCTGGGGTTTGCGTCATGTTCGAGTTACGAATCAAGTGCGTTTGAGTAACAGGGAATTGCCATTCTCTAGCACCTGGTGCTAAGGTCAATTTCAATGGAGTGGTTCCTGAACCATCTGCCAATTGTCCATTTCCTGAACGAACAACACCTTGTGTATGATGACTAGGAATACCTGCTACGTTTTGTAAACGTTTCAGGGTATACCAACGGTCACCTTCGAAACACAATTCTTTTCTTCTTTCCAATTGGATAGCATCAAACAAAGCATCTCCTGTTTCACCACCTGCATAGGTTGAATAACGAGCATCTCTTAAGATGTTAAGCGTTGTCAAAGCAGCAGATTGTGGTGTGTTTGGATCCAAATACTGAGCTTCAGCAAGATTCAAAATAACTTCTTCTACTCTTAAGTAACGTCCGTTATGAATTCCAAAGCTAATAGCACTTTGCATGTATTTATTTACAGTGTACATGTTAATGGCTGTATTCAATCGAACAGAAGCTTCTAAACGTTCTTTTTCAGTTACTCCATCAAATAATTCAAAGAAAGCTTTGTCCACTGCATATTCAACAACCATAGTTGGTCCTGTACCTTGGCTATAGTTGATTCCAATTGCAACGTTACTTGCACTTGCCAATACATCAAACAAAACACCGTCATCTGCATTCGATCTCCACAAGTTTTTAAGGCTTGCTTTTGGAGCTGGAGCTACAGCAGCAACAACTGGAGTTGCGTATTGAATCACTTTGTCATATTGACCGTTGAATAAATACACACGACTCATCAATCCTTTCATTGAATTTTGGTTCAATCTGAATTTACTTTCAGCTGACGCAGGGATGTTTGGAAGAGCTTCTTCCAAATCTGCGATAATCTTTGTGTAAACATCAGCAACAGTTGCTTCACGAGCTGGTTCCAAATACGGATCATACTCAGTTACGTAAGGAATACCTACAAAAGAATTTGCATCTGCAGATTGGGTAGGTATTTTCACGTAGTTTTTAGCTACTTCAAAGTGAGCAAATCCTCTCAAAGCTAGAGCTTCAGCTCTAATTCGTGCCTTATCTGGGAAGTCTGCATCATCGATATTGTCAATATTAGCTAAAATCGAGTTCGCTCTAGTAATCATTTGGTAAGCTCCTGAATAAATTCCAGTTGGCGCTCCATATCCTGAGTCATATTGCCAGTTGTATCCAAAAGTCAAAGTTCCTCTCCCTGATGGGTTCGTAATTACGTTGTCAGCAAGAATATCACCTACTCCTACAATTCCAGCATATTCTGTATAGAATCCGCTTGAAAAGAAAGACATATAAACACCTCTTATAGCTGATTCAAATTCAGCAGGAGATTGAAAGTAATACTCATAAATTGCATCCCCTGGAGGCAATTGTTCTAGATCTTCATCTTCACAACTTATAAAAGTTATAGCCAATGATGTTACGAATAAATATTTAAAAAATTTCTTCATCTTTATTTCAATTAAAATGTTAGGTTAACACCGAAAGTGAAAACTCTTGATAATGGGTATGACCAAGCTGTAAATGCACCTGATACATAACCGGCACTATTCACTCCACTACTTTCACTTGAACCTGTCCCAATAACTGGGTTACCTTTATAATCTGTCCAAATCGCTAAGTTCTGAACTTGAGTGAAAACTCTAAATCCTTTGATAGGTAAACGCTCAAACAATTGTTTGTTGAATGAATAACCTAATTCTAAACTTCTGAATAAAATATAATCACTCTTCTGTAAGAACAAGTCACTGTATCTCAACCCTTCAGCAGAAGGCGCTTGCCATACATTAGTGTCTCCTGGATTTTGCCAGTAGTTAACCGCGTCCACATTAAAGTTTCCATTCATAGATGCTGGTGCTAAATTCATTAAGTCGAAATATGTGTTATTATACATATAAGCGCCTGCTGAATAGTTAAAATCAGCTCTAATGTTGAATCCTTTGTAATCTGCTGCTAAACCAAATCCTCCAAATAATGTTGGAAGTGGTGATTTATCTATAAATACAGCATCTTCTGCTCTATAAACATTGGTAACATTCCCATCAATATCTAAATACAAAGCTTCACCTGTTGCAGAATCAACTCCATGGTAACGTACCATATAAAATGCATATGGAGTTTCACCTACTCTATGGATCATTGATTCAAAAGTTCCTCCAGGGAATAATTCTGTTTCTCCTCCACTTAATGAATTGATTTTGTAATCAATATTGGTTACGTTTCCGTAAAGGGAAACATTCAATCCTTTTTGACTTCTAACCAAATCGTAATTCAATGATAACTCAATTCCTTGATTTTGGATTTCCCCTGAGTTAATAGTTACGTTTGGAGAACCAACTTCTGGAGCAAGATAATCTGTAAATAAGAAATCTGTTCTCTTGTCATTGAAGAAAGCAAAACTACCGGTTAATCTTTTCTTGAAGAATCCGAAGTCTAAACCTAAATTTAGTTTTCTGTTTTTCTCCCATGTAGCGTTTCTGTCTGGAACAGTAGTACTAACATAAGAATAAGGGTTACCTAAATGATTACCTTGAACTATTTTCAAAATGTTAGAGTATCTAGTTAAAACTCCATCATCTCCTGCTTCACCATATGATGCAGAAAGTCTGAAAGTGTCAATCCAAGGTTGAGAGCTGATAAAGTTTTCTTTAGCAACATCCCATGCCAAAGCAGCACCCCAGAAAGTTCCATACATATTATCTAAACCTGCCAATGAACTTCCATCTCTACGGATGTAACCATCCACAAAGTATTTTTTACCGAAGTCATAGTTTGCAATACCTAAGTATCCAAATCTTGAAATTTCCCAACGATTTGTATAGGTATCATCTGGCAATACAGTTCCTAAGATTTGTACATCCTGGATGTTGTTTGGATATCCACGAGATTCAATCATACTATAGTAGTTACTCTCGTTAATATACTCAGAAGCCGCCGTTGCTTTCAAAGAGTGCTGACCCCATGAATTTACATACGAAACTTCATTTCTCCAGTTGTAATCCAATCTGTCAGAACTAGAGTCCCATTTCCAACCATCGTAACCTAAAAGTCCTGCTAAAATAGCACGAGGCTGTCCGAATGATTCGTTTTGCGCTCTGTCATATGTACCACCAAAAGTAGTACGTGCAGTTACATTTTTAAATATCTCCAATGCCATAAATCCAGATCCAAATAATCTAAAGTTTCTGTATTCAGTATTGGTATATTTCATTTCATCCAAAGCTGCGTAACTTGTTCTGTTAACTGCTGTATTGTATTTAGGATCACCATAAGCATCCAAAACAGGATTTCCATCAGCATCCATCACATAAACCGTAGAATACGGTCTGTTATTCAAAATACTATAGAATGGACTCTGCGCATTGTAACGGTCTCGTGGGTTATCACGGGTTGTATAAGCACCTGAAATATTCAAACCGTAGTTAAATTTATCATTTACTGCAACATTGGTGTTGAAGTTAGAAGTGATTCTTTCAAATCCTTTATAATGAATAATATTTCCTGCGTTACTATCATAACCCACTGAGAAGTTCGATGCTGCATTTTCACCTCCGGTTGAAATCGATAAATAATGCGAAACTAAATATCCACCTTTTGTAAATTCATCTTCCCAATTTGTATCCACCTTGCTCATTTCAGCAATTTGCTCTGGAGTTCTTACAATTCCTAAACCATTGATTGGATTTCCATTGTGATCAACAAAGTTTGCCAATTGATTTTCAAAATTTAACAATTGAGATGAATTCATCACTTTAAAGTTTGGCAATTTCATTAACTCAGAATAACCAATACTGGTTTTATAGTTAATAACTGACTGTCCTTTTCTTGCTGATTTTGTTTTAATCACAACAACCCCGTTTGCACCACGAGAACCGAATACTGCTAATTTTGCAGCTTCCTTCAATACTTCGATTGATTCAATATCATTCGGGTTAATTGAGTTAACGTCATCCCAGTTCAAATAAGAACCGTTTACAACATACAATGGTGACTTAACACCTCCACCAAGACCTAAAGCCCCACGCACAATCACGTTAGCCATCCCTCCAGGAGCACCTCCTTGTTGACCAACTGAGTTAAGACCTGCAACCTTACCCGCCAACATCTGGTCAACTGACATAGATGGTGTAAGCGATTCAATTGCTTTTTGGTCAATAATAGTAACTCCTGAAACTGAGTTTGAAGTTGGATCAAATACACTACCTGTTACGGTAATAACGTCTAATTCAACTGCTGCGCCTCCAAATTTTAGAGCGCCCATATTCAGTTTTGTTACCTTGAAATCTTGGGCCGTATTCATAGCGTCTGTAACTACAATTACGTCTCCAACATTTGCGTCAATAGTAAATCTACCATTATCATCTGTGTAGGTAGATTCATTTCCTCCTCTCACCGTTACTTCAGCATCAGCTAATGGACCAAAATCGTCCGAAACCGTACCAGTAACCTGAGCAAAAATTGCCTGCCCAACAAAGAGCAGGAAAAGTGCACTTAAAAATGCAAATTTTGTCCTCATACTTATTTTTTTATAACATTATCCTTGCAAAAGTGTAACATTTTATTAAGAATTCCAAATTTATTTAAATTTTAACTTGCTTTAAAATAAGAGCAAATGCGAGCTTAGAGCAATTCTAAACAAAAAAAAAGACCAATCTTCCCGAAGATTGGTCTTTTGTAATATTAACATCGTGTTTTATTTTAGTTTCTTTCGAACTTCAACCGTTTCATACGCTTCAATAATGTCACCTACTTGAATATCGTTGTAATTCTTTAAATTCAACCCACATTCGTAGCCTTTGGTTACTTCTCGAACGTCGTCTTTGAATCGTTTCAAACTTGCAAGTTCACCATCGTGAATTACTACACCGTCACGAATTAATCGAACTTTAGAGTTTCGGGTAACTTTCCCATCCAACACCATACAGCCCGCAATTGTTCCCACTTTTGAAACTTTGAAGGTTTCTCGCACTTCGATATTTCCAGTCACTTGTTCCTTCAATTCCGGTGACAACATTCCTTCCATCGCTTCTTTTACATCATTAATGGCGTCATAAATAATCGAATAATTTCTAATTTCAATTTCCTCACGATCGGCCACTTCTTTGGCAGAAGCTCCCGGTCGAACGTTAAATCCAATTACAATCGCATCCGATGCACTTGCTAACAATACGTCAGATTCGGTAATTTGCCCCACTCCTTTGTGAAGTATATTAATATGAATCTCTTCGGTCGATAATTTTTGTAGGGAATCCGTCAATGCTTCAACCGATCCATCCACGTCTCCTTTCAGGATTATATTTAATTCCTTAAAGTCACCCAATGCAATTCGACGACCTATTTCGTCCAAAGTAATGTGTTTCTGGGTACGAATGGTTTGCTCTCTTTGAAGTTGCTCTCTCTTATTCGCCACTTGTTTGGCTTCATGCTCATCTTCAAATACACGGAATTTATCTCCAGCAGTGGGCGCTCCATTTAATCCCAGAACGGTTACCGGTGAAGAAGGTCCTGCTTCTTCTACACGTCTACCTCTTTCATCTAACAAAGCACGTACATTACCATGGTTGCTTCCTGCAACCACGTAATCACCTACGCGAAGTGTTCCGGCCTGAACCAATACGGTAGAAATATAACCACGACCTTTGTCTAGAGAAGCTTCTACTACGGTTCCTGTTCCCAAACGTTTTGGATTGGCTTTCAATTCTAAAACTTCAGCTTCCAATAATACTTTTTCAAGTAATTCAGCAACATTCAAACCTTGTTTGGCTGAAATGTCTTGCGATTGTATCGATCCTCCCCAATCTTCAACCAATAAATTCATGGTTGCCAGTTGTTCTTTCACCTTTTCGGGATTGGATGTAGGTTTATCAATTTTATTAATTGCGAAAATAATCGGCACTTCGGCTGCTTGCGCGTGACTGATTGCTTCTCTTGTTTGAGGCATCACTTGGTCATCCGCTGCAATTACAATAATCGCAATGTCAGTTACCTGAGCTCCCCTGGCACGCATCGCTGTAAAAGCTTCGTGACCCGGCGTATCTAAAAAGGTAATTCTTTGCCCGTTTTCTAGTTTGACATTGTATGCACCAATATGCTGGGTAATCCCTCCCGATTCACCGGCGATCACATTGGCTTTACGTATATAGTCCAAAAGGGAAGTTTTACCGTGATCCACATGCCCCATAACGGTAACAATAGGCGCTCGGCTAACTAAATCTTCCGGATTATCTTCAATTTCTTCTTCAATATCTAATTCCTCTTCCGCATTGCTAAAGACAACTTCAAATCCAAAGTCATCGGCTACCAATTGAATGGTATCTGCTTCCAATCGTTGGTTCATGGTTACCATGATTCCTAACGACATACAAGCTGAAATAACATCGGTTACGGCAACATCCATTAAACTAGCCAATTCATTTACAGTTACGAATTCGTTTACTGTTAATGACTTATCTGTTTCTTGCGCTTCCATTTCCTGCGCTTCGTACTCACGTCTTTCTTTCCGTTTGTCTCTTCTGTGCTTGGCCGATCGGGATTTAACTCCTTTGTTGGTTAACTTTTCAAGCGTTTCCTTGATCTGTTTTGAAACTTGTTCTTCGGTTAACTCTGTCGTTTGTTTTCTCACCACAGGGCCACGTCTATTACCACCCGCGGCACGAGGTTGAATTGGACGTCCAACCCCTCCACCTCCAGCTTGAGATGGTTTTGCCGGATCCAATTTCACATCTTTACGGATTCTCTTTCTTTTCTTTTTCTTTTCTTTTTCCTGCTTTTGTTTCTCTTTTCGGTCTTCTGCTAATTTTTTGTCTTTATCAAATTCTGACAAGTCAAGCTTTTTACCTGTAAAGTTAGGTCCATCCAATTTCTGATAAACCGTTTCTATTTTCACAGGCTCTTCCGACTCGGGAGTTGCAGGTGCTTCTTCTTTCTTGGCCGCAGCTTTTGGTTGTTCCGCTTTAACCGCTGGTTTTTCAACATTGCTCTCTGCCTTAACCTCTGGTTTGGCCTCTGTTTTCACTTCGGACTTTTCAGTGGGTTTTTCTTCTTTTTTAACCTCCGCTTTTACTTCGGGTTTTTCTTCTGTCTTCGCTTTGGGTTTTTCCTCTGCTTTTACTTCCGGTTTTTCCTCGGCTTTCACTTCAGGCTTTTCTTCCACTTTGGTTTCCTTTGCAGGATCCTCTTTCTTGGCTTGCGGCTTATTTAGTTTATCCAAATCAATTTTCCCAACCATTGTAGGGCCTTCCAATTCAACACGCGTTGTAAACGGCGCCGCTGGTTTAGCTTCTACTTCTTTGAATTCTGGTTTGGTTTCAACAACAGGCTTAGCTTCAGGGGCAGCTTTCACTTCCTCTTTGGGTTCAACCTCTACTTCTTCACTCCTAGGAGCCTCCGGTTTTCTTTCGGGTATTTTATTAATTATTACCTCTTCAGAAGCTGCCTTTTGGTCTGCGTCTGATTGGAATTCTTTCGTTAAAATAGAATAGGTGTTTTTATCGATTTTTGTGTTGGGCGAACGTTCAATTTGAATGTCTTTTCCACTCAAAAAATCGACAGCTCGATCCATCGAGATGTTCAATTCCTTTAATACTTTATTTAATCTTATCGTTTCCGACATATATTGATTTGGATTTTTCAGTTTGCAAATGTACTAATTCTAAACTTAGTACACTTTATATTATTTCAAAGTTCTCAATCCTCCATTTCTTCGTTGAGGATTCTAATTACGTCAAGAACTGTTTCTTCTTCTAAATCAGTTCGGGATATAAGGTCTGCAAGATCCTGCTCCAAGATGCTACGAGCCGTATCTAGTCCGATTTTACGGAAGGTTTCAATTACCCATGGAGCGATTTCATCTGCGAATTCGGACAGTTCAACGTCTTCATCTTGAGGAATATCTCTAAACACATCAATTTCCATTCCTAACAGTTTTCCTGCCAAACGAACATTGTGTCCTCCTTTTCCAATTGCTTTTGAAACTTCTTCGGGTTTTACATATACTGCAATCTTTCCATTTTCCTCATCGATTTCCATTCGGGTTATCTTTGCGGGACTTAATGTTCGGGCTACATATAGGTGTAAATTATTGGTGTAATTAATTACATCAATATTTTCATTTCTCAATTCACGAACGATGGAATGAATTCTTGATCCTTTCATACCTACGCACGCTCCCACGGGATCGATTCGGTCATCATAGGATTCTACGGCTACTTTTGCTTTTTCACCTGGAATTCGCACCACTCCTTTGATGGTAATGATTCCATCGAAAATTTCCGGAATTTCTTGTTCAAATAATTTTTCCAAAAATTTAGGGGAAGATCTCGACAGCATAATCTGTGGTTTGATCCCCTTTAATTTTACTTCTTCAACTACCGCACGAACCGATTCTCCTTTACGGAAGAAGTCCGAGGGAATTTGATTTTCTCTTGGCAAGATCATCTCATTCTGATCATCATCCATTATAATGATGTGTTTCTGACGTATGTGGTGAACTTCACCTGTAACGATTTCGCCTTCCATCTCTCTGAAACGCTCGTACAGATTTGCGTTGTCGTGCTCCATTACTTTCGCTACCAAATTCTGACGCAAGGCTAAAATAGCTCTTCGCCCCAAATCAGCAACTGAAACGGATTCAGAAACTTCTTCGCCAATTTCAAAATCGGGTTCAATTTTTCGAGCTACCGATAATTCAATTTCTGCACTATCATCCTCTGCCATTCCATCAGCTACCACAATTCGGTTATGCCAAATCTCAAGGTCTCCCTTGTCTGGATTCACAATGATGTTAAAATTGTCATCCGATCCGTATTTCTTTCTTAAAACTCCCTGAAGTGATTCTTCCAAAATCGCCATCAAAGTAATTCTATCTATATTTTTCTCGTCTTTAAAATCAATAAATGATTCTATCAATGCTATATTGTCCATATTCCCTTCTATTTTTAAAAGATAACTTTGACTATTGCCTTTTTTATTTCTTTGTATTCAATTTTTTCTTCTTTCTCAACGGTATGCTTCCCTTTTCCTACTGGCTTCGGTTCGCGCACACTCCACTTTAAAACGATGGCTTCTTCATCTGCTGAAACCAATTCGCCTTCTAAATCCTTTCCACCTTCTATTTTTGTAACTTTTAAACTGCGACCGATATTCTTCTTATATTGTCTTGGTAAAACCAAATGATTTCCTACGCCCGCTGTGGCTACATTCAATGAAAAGTCATACTCTTCTCGATCCAAATTATGTTCAATATGGCGGCTGATTCGCACGATTTCATCAATCGTTACTCCCTCATCGCCATCGACCAAAACTTCAATCGCATTATCGGCCGAGATTTTCCACTCCACCAAAAACAACGAAGGATTTTCCAAAATCGCTTCGTCTATTCGTTGTTTTACTTCTTCCTGATTCATGTTGAACAAAAAAGAGAGCTTATGGCTCTCTTTCATACATTTTCTCCTTAAATTCGATGCAAATATATAACAAATATTTGAAATGATGAACTTTACATCGAAATATTTAACAAGAAAAGGTTGGCTAAAGATTGATGGAAATGAGTCAACTATTACCTCTATTGCTTTCTGTATAAGCGAACCTGAAGTTTCTGACAGTCTTCCTGAACTCTATTCAATATTAAATAAACAACTCGACGATTACTTCATTCATCGAAAATGGACCTTTAACATTGAACTTCAACCGCATGGAACCGATTTTCAAAAACAAGTGTGGATGGAATTACAGAAAATCCCGTTCGGAAAAACGGTTTCTTACCAAGAAATAGCCAATCGATTGGGAAACCCCCAAGTTATTCGGGCTGCTGCTTCTGCCAATGGAAAAAATCCAATTGCTATTCTTATTCCTTGTCATCGTGTTATCGGGAAAAATGGAAGTTTGACAGGTTACGCAGGCGGATTGGAGCGAAAAAAATTCTTATTGGAATTGGAAAGTGGCGCAACCTCTTTGGAATTGTTTTAATTTAATACATCATAAAATAAGTAAACTGCAAACATGCTCAAACTAAGCAAAAAACCATAACTACTGGTCAAAGCATATCCAACAACTGAACCCAAAGCGGCTGTGAAAGCGCGTTTATGATTTTTGGTATCGTAGATTAACTCTCCAATCAAGGCGCCTAAAAAAGGACTGATGATGATGGATACAAAGCCAAACGGCGCAAAAATAATTCCAATAATTAATCCCAAAATCATTCCTACGATGCCGTATTTACTTCCTCCCATCTTTTTGGTGGCGACAATGGGAATGAGATAATCCAGAAGAACTCCGAGGAGGGTCAAGCCACCAAAAATCACGATAAGCCACCAATTCAAATCCGAAAACTGTAGAATTTTAGCGGTGATTAATGTGCCAAAAGTTATCGGTGCCCCTGGCAATACGGGTAAAATCGCACCCAAAACCCCAACAAACATGACCATCAAAAAAAGTACGTGTATTACCCATTCATCCATAAAGTAAATATACGTTTCTTTTTAAATGTAGAAACAATCCGCATCAGTTTAACTAACTTTGCACAAAAATAAATTCAGTGCTCGAAACACCCACTCAAATATATACCAACAAGTATCTTGCTGACTTTGCTAAAATAGTCAGGAAGCAGATTAAAGAAGTTTTTGGGGATTTGATAAACAAAGCTTTTTTACCCACGATTGAAGTTTTAACGTGGGTTTTGCTCTTGGTTTTATTTGACTTTATTCTTCAAAAAGTTTTTGGGAGAATATTTGGTTTGATGGCTAAATACTCTCGAATTAATTGGGTGAAAGAGTTTTATGCGCACAAGGTTTTCAGAACTTTGATTCACTTTTTTAGTGTGTACATTTTAAGTTCAGTTAATCCGTATGTATTTCAAAGATACCATGGAATCGATAAATTCACCGATCGTTTTATTGATTTGCTAATTATCATATTAATCATTCTCTTTATTTTCAGAGTGATTGACGCTATCATTTCAATCAATGATAACAACGACAGCCACACCAAAGTAGGTGTACGAACATTTGGACAGCTGATCAAGATATTTGTTGCCTTCTTTGGGTTTTTAACCTTTATTGCCACCTTAATCGATGTTCCTCTTTCGCAAATATTCACAGTTTTAGGAGCTTTAACAGCGGTAGTTTTATTGATTTTTCGGGATTCAATATTGGGTTTCATTTCCGGTTTACAAATCGCTACGTCGAAAACCATTAAAATTGGAGATTGGATATCAGCATCCAAATACAATGTGGAAGGAATTGTAAAAGAAATTAACTTAACGGTAACTAAAATTGAAAAATTCGACAAATCCGTTTCTACGATCCCAACCTATGATTTGATTGCTTCGGAAATCACCAATCATTCCTGGATGGAGCAAACCGGAACGCGAATGATTCAACGACCCATTGTATTTAATGTGAACTCCTTTCGATTTTGTGACAACGAAATGTTGGCTAAATTTGAAGAATTTGACTTACTTTCCGATTATATTAAAGACAAAAAGAAAGAAATCGATGAAGCCAATGCGCATATAAAAAACCGAAATCAAATCATCAACGGAAGACAATTGACGAATATTGGTATGTTTCGAGTCTATGCCTTGAGGTATTTACAGAGTAGAAAAGACATTTCCCAAGACGATTTATTAATCGTGCGCCAATTGGAATTAACTACGCAAGGTATGCCTTTGGAAGTATATTGCTACACCAAAGATTCCGAATTTTTAATGTATGAACAAATTCAAGCCGATATCTTTGACCACCTAATTACAGCGAGCAAAGAGTTTGGATTGGAAGTTTCTCAACCTTTTTAATATCCCAAAATTATGACTAAGCTTAGTGTAAATATCAATAAAATCGCCACTCTACGAAATGCACGTGGTGGAAATATGCCGAATGTAGTAGAAGCTGCAATCAAAGCAGAACTATTTGGCGCACAAGGAATTACCATTCATCCACGACCAGACGAGCGACATATTCGGTACCAAGATGCCTACGATTTAAAGGAAGTCGTTACGACGGAGTTCAACATCGAAGGAAATCCAGTAGAGAGTTTCATGAATTTGGTTTTGGAATTAAAGCCCGAACAAGTGACTTTGGTTCCCGATGCAGAAGACGCAATCACTTCCAATGCTGGATGGGATACGATCAAACACCAAGATTATCTGACAGATGTGATTTCAGAATTTAAACGAAATGGAATTCGAACCTCTATTTTCTTGGATCCGAATCCCAATTTAGTCGAATCTGCAGCTGCAACAGGAACTGATCGAATTGAATTGTATACTGAAAGTTTTGCGGTGGAATATGCCAAAGGAAATCTCAATGGAATTGAAGCTTACAAAGAATGTGCTCGATTGGCATTGGAAGCGGGTTTGAAGTTAAATGCGGGCCACGATTTGAGTTTGGATAATTTGCAGTACTTTATAGAACAAATCCCAGAAATTGACGAAGTTTCAATCGGTCATGCGTTGATTTCAGAATCGATTTATATGGGACTTGAAAATACAATTCAAGCGTATTTAAAACGTATTGAATTAGCAAATAGAAAATAAAATTCACATTTAAAATCTATCTCTTATGAGCACAATCCTACATAGTAAAATCACCGGCGATCACGCGCAACATCTTTTGATATTTCATGGACTTTTTGGCCAATCTGATAATTTTGGTACACTTGCCCGAGAATTTGCGGAAAAATATACCGTTCACGCCATCGATTTACGTAATCACGGACGTAGTTTCCATTCAGATGATATGAGTTTTAAAGCGATGACGAACGATATTCTGAATTACATGGATTATCACAATATCAATACCTGTTTTCTTCTGGGACATTCTCTTGGCGGACGGGTAGTCATGGAGTTTTCGTATAAATATCCAGAGCGTTTGGAGAAATTAATTGTAGCAGATATGGCTCCCAAAGCCTATCCACCTCATCATGAAGAACTTTTTGACGCTTTAAACTCCATCGATTTTGATACGATTGAAAAACGTTCAGATGCAGATAAGGTTTTGAAACAATCCATTCCTCAAGTTGGAATTCGTCAATTTCTTTTGAAAAACATGTATATCCAAGACAATGGAAAATATGGTTTTCGTCTCAACTTGAAAGTGTTGACCGAAGATTACAGTGAAATGGTAAGTGAAGATTTAACCGACGGAGTTTTTGAAAAGCCTACTTTGTTTATTCGAGGTGAAAAATCAAATTATATTTTAGATGAAGATTTTGAGTTAATTAAAGCGCATTTCCCACACGCACAAATAAAAACCATCGCCAATTCGGGCCATTGGTTGCATGCAGAAAATCCGAAAATGTTTTTTAGTACCGTAATGCAGTTTTTAGGCTAAGTGTATGAAAGCTCTGAAATGAAACATCCACCCTTAGCGTTTCTCATATACTCCCCAATTTTTCACTAAAAGATACATCGTCTTTTTTAATTCTTCATCCGTAACCCATTTATTTACCGTATCATTCAGTCTATACGCAATGATAAGGTACATATCCGTATTTCTTTTGTAAAACACAAAGGTAGGAAGGAATTTTTTCGGGATGGAATATTCCAAATCTACGGTGTTTTCCTGGGTTAATGAAATTTGAATTTTCTGATCTATTTCATCAAACCGCTGAATTAAAATCGTGTCTGATAATTCTGTTTCAGAAATCGGAGATTGGGTATAATTGTATTTAAAATCAATTTCTTTGGCTTGACTTTGATAATCCCAAACTTTTACACCAAAAACGTTTTGAGAAGGAGAAGAATTGGATGTAAATTTCTGGGGATCAAACAATTCGTTTAAATTTTTAGTGGAATTTCGGAATTTAATTAGAATGTAATTTGTGATGTCTAGGGTTTCAAAATCATAGGTAACGGTTACAATTTCCTGAACCAACGAATCCTCTTCGAAATGTACTGATTTCAAAATTTGACTTGCTTTAAATTCAGGAATCGAAACAAGACCAATGGTTTTTTCCGTTTCCGACGTTCCCCAAATCAGGAAGACCGATAAAACAAGCGCTAACAACGCCGCTGTGATAAAAGTCTTATTCTGAAATAATTTTTTCATTTGGTTTTGATTAAAGTTACAAAAATAACTCATTAAAAGATTAAGTTAGAAAGAAGCATAAAAAAAGCCGGAAATCGTTCGATTCCCGGCTTCAATTTATTTTGTACAGAATTACATCTGTTGTCTATCTAATTTCTCCATACGGCTGTCTTTGATGTCAGCAGACATCATCATCGAAGGAATCAATTGCTGATCCATTTTCTGTTGTTGACCTTGACTCAATTGTTGGATCAAGAAAGTAGCATCTTGAACATCGGGTTTTTCACCGATCGTCTTCAAATTGATTACATACACTCCTGTGTTTCCTTGAATGGCTTTTGAATTCGCTCCTGGCTTCATTCCGAAAGCTGCACCTGCAACTCTAGGCTCTGCGCCTTTCTCTCCCAATTGCGCGGCAAAGAAAGTTGTGGAAGTTGTTCCTCTTTCCGCTCCAAATTTAGAAACGAAGGTGTCAATTGAAGGATTTGCTCCTAATTCATCATTTACCAATTTCACTAATTTTTCTTGAACCAAAATAGGCTCAACATCGGGACGAAGCATTTTAGCAGGCGCCAATCCTTTGGGATATTTAGCTGATACAAAAACAATGATTTGATCTTCATTTCCGGTTGAGAAAAGGAAAGTACTTCCTGGTTTGGTGTCTTTACTGAATGCCCATCTCAAAATATCGTTGTCTTTTTCAGTACTAAATCCAGTGGAAGCATCAACCAAAGGTCGTGTGGCATAACGCGATACATTCTCTGCGGTATTGTAATTGAATCCCTTTGCCTTAGCAAGATTTGCAAATTCATTCAACGATTTCCCTTGTACTTCTTGTGCAAAGGTTCGTGCGTCCGCAAAATTCTTATCAGACGTAGTTTGGGAAGGTTTTACTTCTTTAACAATGTTGGCAAATTGATAGCCTACTGTATTTCTTACACCGTCAATTTTAATCACATGGAATCCAAATTCGGATTCTGCGATTCCAATTTCACCGTTTTTATGGGTATTCAAAAACTGCATATAGGGCGCAACCAATGCTTGCGAATTATGAGCGATATAACCCAAATTCCCATCTTTCGCTTTGGTTCCCGCATCTTCAGAATATTCACTCACCAAAGATTTAAAACTTCCTGGATTTTCTTTTGCTGCAGCTAATACTTGGTCTGCTAAAGCTTGAGCTTCTTCTCTGGTTCGGGTAATTCCTTGGCTTGCCGCCACTTGGGTTCCTTGATAGGTAATCAAGATATGGCTTGAATTGATTGAATCTGCAATTTCTTTTGATTTTGAAATTTTCACCAATTGATACGCGTCTCCTGTTTTAAAAGGTCCTGCAATCTGACCGACTGAACCTGTCATTAAGAAGTCGTAATAATCTGCCGGCAATTGTGTTTTGTAAGATTCAATCTCTTTTCGAGTAATGAACTGACTATTAAAAGGTTTTTCTGAATATTTAGTAACATAGGCCGAGTCATCTTTTGCATCTGAAAAAGCAGGAATGGTATCGGTTATATTGTTTACTTCATCGACTGAAATACTCTGTGTCAATAATTTAGACAAACTATTTTTTGCTTTGTTTTCATCTTCCGTTGAAGCTTGATTGGTAAAATACACGTAGCTTAAATCAACGGTCGCGTCACTTTCGAAATATTTTGGGAATCTTTTTGCGTATTCCGTAATTTCACTATCTGTAATTTCTACTTTGTATTTTTTCTTTAAATCTTCGTACGAAACATAGCCGTAATCAAAACTTGCATTTTGAATATTGGCTACTTGTTGGAATTGGGCTTCTTTATGGGTTGTAATTGTCGCCATATTGACCATATCCATGTATTTTTGAGCCAAAATATTGGGTTTGGCATTGTCAAACATCATCAAAAAGTTTTGGTACGCCTGACCGGCACCTTGAACACCTTGCTCCATTTGACTTTTAATTTGACCGACTTGCGTTTTCAGCTCGTCTGCACTTCCCATTCCGTATTGTTGGGCCATAAAGCTCCAAACTTCATTATCACTCACTTCCAATCCTGCTTTTTCAGCGTGAGATTGAATTAGTTTTTGAGAAACCAAAGCATTCCAAACTTGTTGGTTTACCTGCGTTTGTGACATATTTGGATTGTTAGCCATGTTGGATTGGGCATTGATGAATTCCACCAAGGTGATTGATTCGCCATTGACATTCCCCACTTCGTTTGGGTCTCCGGTAAATAATTGCTTTACAATTGAGTTGTCGCTGAATAAATCTCCGGCGACAAAAGCTAGCATTGCCACTCCGATTACAACGATCAACAAGCCCGTTTGTTTACGAATCTGTCCTAAAATTGCCATGTTCTTGTGTTTTTTTATAGTTGGCGAAATTACAATAATTCTATCAATTTGAAAATCGGAATGAAAGATTTTTCATACTAACTGATATAATGAGTGTATTTCTGACTTATTTAAAGCTTTTCTTCTGCATAAAACTTAACACCTTGATTATTAAATAGAGTGTATTCACTTAGATCATCCTTTGCTTCCAAGCCGTTATTCGCCTGAAGTGAATCGCCGGATTTAGAAATAATAAAAACGGTATCGGATGTGAATACCTTTCTTTCTTTTTTATTCCAAAATAATTTTTGTGTTTTTAAAGTATCTCCCTTTTCACTGATGATTTTCACATCGCCTCGACCTTCATACCATTCCTTCAACTCATACATTATCGCCCAATTCGCACGTAAGTAACCGGGAGAATCAATGTTATTGGTGTAAAAATTCATTTCCAATCCTTTGGGAAACTGTGTGTATGCAGAATCCATAAATGTATATTCTTCGATCAAGGGGGAACGTAAATTAATCTTTACAAACCCTGAATCTTTATAAACAATATGTGCATTAATCAAAGTTCGACTGGGGAAATCTCTCTTTTGTTCGGACGTATCTACATCTTCAATCTGAGTACAGCCCAAAATAAATACCAAAAGATAAAATGGCATCATCCTCTTTCTATAAAACAAAGTCCAAATCGAAGAAAGACGTGCCATTATGAATTAATTAGTCAATGATTCGTTTTCTAAACCATACATCGTTCAATGTAAATCCAACTTTTAAATTCGCGAAGTTTTCTTTGATTGCCGAATTTTTAGCGGATCCCATACTACCCATTTCTAATGATAGATTCAACATGGAAGCATCTCTGTCTTTTCCAATCGGTAATCCTAAACCTAAAGTAAGTCCGTATTTGTTAATGGTAGTATCACCAATTCGCAATGGAGTTTGTTCAAAATATCCTCCGGCGCGATAGGTTACACGGTCAAAATAACTCTTGTAACTGTTGAAGTTTGGTATCCAAAAACCACCTACGGAAGCACGAACACGTGTGTCATAAAAAGGGCTTTTCTCTCCATTCATTGCGTAATTACCCCAATCACCCCAATCCAATTGAGCGCCCACCATCCAATGTAAATCCTTACGTAAAGAAGCACCAATCGCTATTGTTTGCGGGAGTTTCATATCTCCATACGTCTTTTTGTAATGAACGGTATCTATATTTCCCGGAACCATATTAATTAAATTATAGGTCGTGGTCACATCGTTAATGGTTGCATTGATGTTTGAACCCAAACTATAGGTTAGTCCCACATCCAACTTCTTTTTATCTGCCAATGTTTTTGTATAATATCCACCCGCTGTAAATTGAAATCCACTTAAATCCGCATTGTATTTATAATCGGTGTTTAATGCCAACCCTTCGGTCAGAATAGTTTGGGTTCTTTCAATATCTCCAAATAAATAATTAGCACGAAGACCTACAGAAATTTCAGGTGTTACGGTATAAGAACCCATTACATGAAAAGAGTTAATACCTCCATTCCCATCAAATGATTTCACATATCTCACATCTTCATTCTCAGTTAATGTCGCCAACTCATACCCAATGGATGAATACGGCTGAAATCCAAATCCAGCACTCGCTTTTGGACCTACTGGAAATGCCAATGACATGGATGAAATATAAGTCGTACTTTTCTTTGATTTGTCTTGACCATCGTCGAACTGACTCATATTGGTGGTTGTACCAAATTCGAAAGATGTTACTCGTAAGTTCTTATTCGTTGCGGGATTAAAAAAGTTACCCGATGCGTAATAAGGGTTTGTGGATAAAACTGTCAAACCACCCATCCCAGCTTGCTCGATATTGCTATCAAATTGCAAGCTTCCTACACCAAAAGCGGAATAAGAAGAAACGGAAGTAGTTTGTGCACTTAGTCCTGCCGACAAACAAATTAAACCTAAAAAGGTTGAAACGCTTTTTAATTTCATGCGTATTTTTATATTTTCAAGTTGCAAATATGAGGATTAGATTGCTAATTGCAAAAAACCAACCTGTATTTAGCTGTTAATGTCCTATTAAAGTTTCCTGACCATCCGATAAATCAAGAATTTTCATACAAATTGAAAATAAGTTTTGGCAATTCCAAAATTGTTATATATTTGCAGTCCCAAAAGCTAAGGTGCCTTAGCTCAGTTGGTAGAGCAAAGGACTGAAAATCCTTGTGTCCCTGGTTCGATTCCTGGAGGCACCACTTTCTGAAGCCTTGATTACGATTGTATTCAAGGCTTTTTTTTATTTCAAAATTTCTTTTTGCTGATTTTTTCTACAACTTTGGAATGGCTTCAATCAATTCTTGGGTATACATGGTTTTTGGATTGGAATAAATTTCATCGGCATCATCCAATTCCATTTGTTTTCCATTTTGCATCACCAACAATTGATCACTCATGTATTTTACAACTGCCAAATCATGGGAAATAAAAATATACGTCAATCCAAATTCATTCTTTAAATCATTCAGTAAATTTAAAACTTGCGCCTGAACAGACACATCCAGTGCCGAGACACTTTCATCACAAATAATAAATTTCGGCTCCACTGCTAGAGCTCTGGCAATACCAATTCGCTGACGTTGTCCTCCCGAAAATTCATGCGGATATTTCCATAAATCCGACGATTGAAGACCTACTTTCACCAACAATTCTCGCGCTTTTTGAATGCGTTCTTTGTGATTTTTCCCTAACGAATGAACCACCATAGGTGAAGTTAAGATTTCAGCGATATTCAATCGTGGATTTAAACTCGAATACGGATCCTGAAATATAATCTGAATTTCTTTTCTTAATTTTCGAACTTCCGATTTCGAAAAAAGAGTGATGTCTTTTCCATTGTAAAAAATTTCACCTGCCGTAGGTTTTTCTAATAATAAAACCGTTCGACTTAAGGTGGTTTTCCCACTCCCAGACTCTCCCACCAATCCCATTGTCTCACCAGGATATACTTTGAAATTCATGTCATCCACCGCTTTTACGGAAACTTCATTCTTTCCAAAAAAAGATGGTTTCGAATAAAAATATTTCGATAGATTCTTTACTTCCAAAATCGGTTCTTGGGTATAAATTGTTTGATGAAAAGCATTTCTCTCGGTAGAATGGTATATTTCTGCTTGGTAATTTTCATTTTCCAAGTAATCTGAAATTGTGGGCAAATCTTTGTATCTCACATCCAAACGCGGTCGACAAGCAATCAAACCCTTAGTGTACTTTTCTTTTGGATGATTAAAAATCTCTTTGGCATTCCCGTGTTCCACCACTTCTCCTTTGTACATCACCACCACTTCATCACAAATTTCTGCAATCACACCCAAATCATGCGAAATGAAAATACAACTCATGTCTCCATCCTTCTGTAACTTTTTAATCAAGTCCAGAATCGCTCGTTGAACCGTTACGTCCAATGCCGTCGTCGGTTCATCCGCAATTAAAACTTTGGGATTGCAACTAATCGCCATTGCAATCATAACACGCTGCCGTTGTCCGCCAGACAATTCGTGTGGATAGGCTTTGTAAATTCGTTCGGGGTCCGCAAATAAAGTTTTTTTAAACAATTCAAGAACTCGTTTCTTTGCTTCTGCTTTGTTTAACTTTAAATGAAGTGAAATTACTTCTTCCACTTGGCGGCCGCATCGAAGACTTGGATTTAAAGAAGTCATTGGCTCTTGGAATATCATACTGATTTCATTGCCCCGAAAATGGCGATGCTCATCTGTAGATAATTCCAATAAATTAAGGGAGGTATCTTGGGTTTCAAAAAGAATTTTACTGTCCGTTGGAATTTTTGCATTCTTAGTCAAAAGTCCCATTATAGCAAGTGCCGTAACCGATTTTCCACTACCTGATTCACCGACAATTCCAATGATTTTTCCCTTCTCAATCGGAAAAGAAACTTTCTTCAAAATTTCATTTTCTCCAAACGATAACGATAGGTTTTTTATGTCCAGAATAGGTGTGTCCAAAGTGATTTAAATTAGATGAAATTAAAACAAAAATAAGCTATTTGTAGATTAACAAAAAAGACTTATTTTTGCTTTGAGGCTTTTGATTAAATTGGAAGAATTCCTTTCCCTATCAATAGTAAATATAATTTACAGATTTCCAAATAGTTAGAACGAAATCTGCCTCGTAAATATTTATAAATGGACGCAGACCCCTTACTATCTTTTTTGATCGCTACTGGAAGTAGTGTTTTAATCCCTGAAATTTCTACTTGGAAATTAATCTTAACCTTTGCATTGGTTTTATTAAATGCCTTTTTTGTGGCTTCTGAATTTGCAATTGTTAAAATTCGAATGTCTCAGATTGAAGTTCGAACCGATTTAAACCCCAATTTAACCAAAACCTCCAAGAATATTGTCTCCAATTTAGATGCTTATTTAGCAGCAACTCAATTGGGAATTACTTTGGCGTCTCTTGGTTTGGGATGGGTTGGAGAAGGAGCGATTTCCCCTATCATCCTGAAAATTTTTGGCTTATTCGGTTTGGAAGGAGCAGAATGGGTAAGTATAGCAAATACCACTGCGCTTTGGGGGTCATTTACCGTGATTACTATTTTACACATCGTTTTCGGTGAATTGGCACCAAAATCCATGGCAATTCGTCATCCTGTTAATACCACTTTCGCGATCGCTTGGCCTTTACGTGTATTCTACAGTATTTTCAAACCCCTTATTTGGGCTATGAATGGTTTTGCAAACTTTATTTTGCATTTGATAGGAATTCAACCGATTCATGGATCGGAAATCCATTCGGAGGAAGAGTTGAAAATGATTATTACCGAATCGCAAGAGGGGGGAGCTATTGAAGAAACCGAAAGAGATTTGATTCAAAATGTTTTTGAATTCGACGACCGAAAAGTTAGTAATATCCAAACTCTTCGGAAAAATGTATCCGCAGTGGAAATTCAAACCAGTGTTAAGGATGCAATTGATTACGCGATTAACGAGGGTTATTCCCGTTATCCTGTTTATGAAGAAGAATTGGATAATATAAAAGGAATTCTTTATACCAAAGACTTGGTTCGATTGACTCTGGAGTCACCCGAAGAAACCAGTTTTATAAGTATTTTACGAAAGCCTTTGTTTATTTCTGAAAGTTATAAAATCAAGAATCTTCTGAAACAATTCCAGAAAAAACGAATTCAAATGGCAGTTGTAACCAATGAAATTGGGGAACTCACGGGAATTGTAAGTATGGAAGATATTTTGGAAGAATTGGTAGGTGAAATTCAAGATGAGTACGACAATGAAGATCCCATTGTGGTGAAAATAGAAGAGGGAATTTATTCTGTGTATGCACACAGTAGCCTTTCTGATATCAACCGCCAATTGCCGTATCGATTTGATGAAAGTGATCATTACGATACACTTTCGGGACTTTTAGCGGAAACTTTCCATGACAAAGAGTTAAAAACAGGTGATATTTTGGAATTGAAAGATTACAAAGTGAAGGTGATTAAGATGTTCCGAAACTCTGTTGAACGTGTAGAATTAACATTGAATCACTTACTGGACTCTGAAGATGAATCGGACGGTACGAATTAATCGAAATTGAATTTAAGAAATAACAAAATCATTCCACTTCCAAAAGTTTTTCATTTCTGAACTTCCGAAATATTTGCGCAACGGTTAAAACATCTTTTTCACAATAGACTTTGATTCGCTCCAAGTCATTTTCTTCGTAATAAACCGAAGCGACTTGTGAACCGTCAATATCATCTTTAGGTGTAGGAACGCCAAATACAGCGGCCAATAAATTCAAAGATGTATAATGTTTGTAATCCCCGAATTTCCATAATTCCATTGTGTCCAAATGCGGAATTTCCCACGGTTTTTTTCCTTGCATATTTAATGCATTGGGTAATTCCAAACCATTGATTAACATTTTTCTTGCCATATACGGAAAGTCGAATTCCTTTCCATTGTGCGCACAAAGTATGACGCCCGTTGAGAAATATTTGGATTGAAGCATTTCTATAAATCCTTCCAATACTATTTTTTCATCATGACCATAAAAACTCGTCAAACGAAGTTTGTCATTGACAATGATTCCACAGGATATACAAATGATTTTTCCAAATTCGGACAAAATTCCGGCGCGTTGGTGATAAAAATCTTCGGCAGTATCGGTTTCGGTCAATTGACGTTCGACTTTTTTTAACCATAAATCTTGAAATTCAGGCGTAAGATCACTCCAATTCTGAACCATAGGAACTGTTTCTATGTCCAAAAATAAAACTTTATGGGCGGGAATTTGTTTTAGCATTTTGATTCGTATTTAAGTTAGCATCTTTCAGCATTTTCATAACTTCATCCACGAAATAATAGGTATCATTGTCCAGAAAGCCTTTACCTGTAATCCGTGCATCTTTTTCATGTCCCAAACGGACAATCACTATATTCTCACTCGGAACCACTATCACTCTTTGTCCCAAATGACCCATCAATCCGTAAAAATTCGGTTGATGTTCATAATCCGTCCATATCGAATAACCATATCTCTGATGTTCCCCTTCGTTGAACGCTTTCCTATTGGGCGTAATCATTTTTTCCACAAAAGCAGAATCCAGAATTTGTTTTCCATTCCAATTTCCATTTTGCAATAACAATTGGCCCAATTTCCCAAAATCACGCACATTGGAATTCAAACAACAATAGGCCTTTTCCATCCCGTCTTTTCGGTCTTTGGACCAATACGCATCTTCTTCCATCCCCATCGGCTGCCAAAATTCTTCTTGTAAATATTGAGAAATACGGATTCCAACCGCGCGTTGTAAAAGAATGGCTAAAAGTTGGGTATCTCCCGACAGATAATTAAAATGTTTTCCTGGTTCACTCACAAAGCCTCGACGCAACATCTGCTTTTCAATATTGTCACCATAATACGCTTTGGCCGTTGGATTTAATGGTAAGTAATAATCTTCTTGCCAATCATAACCTGAAGTCATAGCAGACAAATCGCCCACGGTGCATTTACGCGCCAATGGATCGTCCTTAAATTCCGTCAAGAAATCCGTAATTGGCTGGTCCATCGATTGGATATAACCTTGTTCAATCGCTTTTCCTAAAAGCATGGTCACCACTGATTTCGCCATCGAAAAAGAATTGGTTAGACTTTTGTTGGAATAACCGTCCCAATAATACTCCCAAAGCGCTTCGCCATCCTTCGCTACAAAAAAACCAATTGATTTATACCGTTCCAATTCGGACACTAAACTATCGGTCAATGGAATTTTATTGTATAAAGCATGTTGCGGCCAAGGTTGAGGTTTTCCTGCCAAAACAATGTTATTATCGAAATCCTTGTAATCATCGATATTCGCAGTTTTATGACCTTTAAAATACGTCAATTGAACGCCACGAATGATGTATTGATTCCCGGTTAAATAAAGTAAACCAATGAGTGTAACAATCAGAATTAAAAAGACTTTTAGGCTTCCAAACAGTATTTTACGAGTTCGATTCATAGGTTCCGATTAAGTATGCAATTTATAAAATTTATATAGCAATTAGAAGTTTTAATTTAATCCTACTCTAAATTCTCAAAAATCAGCCGTATATTTGGAGTAAACAAAATTTAGTATTAACATTTAAAACCATAAAATCATGGCATTTGAATTACCAAAATTACCGTACGCTTTTGATGCACTAGAACCGCACATTGACGCAAAAACAATGGAAATCCACCACGGAAAACACCATGCTGCATATACCAACAACTTGAACGCTGCCATTGAAGGCACTGACTTAGCAGGACTTTCTATTGAAGAAATCCTTAAAAAAGGAATGGACAAACCCGCAGTTAGAAATAACGGTGGAGGTTATTACAACCACAATTTATTCTGGGAAGTAATGAGTCCAAACGGAGGTGGAGAACCCAAAGGTGAATTAGGCGAAGCCATCACCAAAACTTTTGGTTCGTTTGAAGCATTCAAAGATACTTTCTCAAAAGCTGCTGCCACTCGTTTTGGATCGGGTTGGGCTTGGTTGGTTGTTAAAGACGGAAAGTTAGAGGTTTGTTCTACGCCAAATCAAGACAATCCTTTGATGCCCGATGTAGGTTGCGAAGGAACGCCGATTTTAGGATTGGACGTTTGGGAGCACGCGTATTATTTGAACTACCAAAACCGTCGTCCTGACTACATCAACGCATTTTTCAATGTGGTGAACTGGGACAAAGTTGCTGAATTGTTCAAAGGATAATTTTTTCCTTAAAAAATACAAGAAAAGCCATTTCAATGAAATGGCTTTTTTTTGTTTCTAGTATTTAATAAGCTGATTTCGAAAAGCTCAATCACCCTCTTGATACCTGATACTCGCCACTTGATACCTATCAAATCCCCACTTTCGAAATGATTGCTTTCAATTCCTTTCCTTGAATCAATTCGATCACCGCTAAAATATCTTCACCGATCAAGCGATCTTCTTCTAATTTCGCCACTTTCGTTCGCACCAAAGCAAAAACTTCTTCCAAAATGGGACTGGATTTCAACGGTCTTCTGAATTCCAAGCCTTGACAAGCGTACATCAATTCGATCGCCAATATTTTCTCTAAATTCCCCAAAACTTGGTTGAATTTTCGCCCTGAAATACTGCCCATCGATACATGGTCTTCCTGTCCCAAAGAAGTCGGAATGCTGTCTGCCGAAGCAGGAAAACACAAAGTCTTATTTTCAGTACACAAGGCTGCGGAAGTATATTGCGGTATCATGAATCCTGAATCCAAACCGGAACTTTCAGTCAACAAACGCGGCAAACCATGTTTTCCTTCCAACAACAAATAACTTCTTCTGTCTGAAATATTTCCTAATTCAGAGGCAGCCAAAGTCGCATAATCTAAGACCATTGCCATCGGCTGACCATGGAAATTCCCACCGCTGATCGCGGTTTTTTCGTCCAACACAATCGGATTGTCAGTTACGGCATTCAATTCCACTTCTGCCATATCGCGCAAATGCATCCACGCATTTCTCGACGCACCATGCACTTGAGGCATGCAACGCAAAGAATACGGATCTTGCACGCGTGGGAAATCTTGGTTGTCGATAATTTCTGAATTTTCCAATAACTTCCAGATTCGCGCCGCCACTTTTTTGGTTCCTTCAAACGGACGAACTTCGTGCAATTCTTTCATGAAAGGCGATTTCAATCCCGAATAAGCTTCTAAACTCATCGCACCAATCACATCGGCCAAATCCAATAAATAACCGAATTTGTCCAATCCAACCAAAGCATGCGCCAAAATAAATTGGGTGCCGTTGATCAATCCTAAACCTTCTTTGGCTTGCAGTTCCACAGGTTCTAAATTGAATTCCTTCAAAACTTCCGCCGTAGGTTTAATTTCATTTTTGTACCACACTTTTCCTTCGCCCATCAAAGGCAAAAACAAATGAGAAAGAGGCGCCAAATCACCCGAAGCGCCTACTGAACCTTGTTCCGGCACGACAGGAATGATGTCGTTTTCCAAAAACCATAAAATTCGCTCAAAAGTAGGCAAAGAAATGCCAGAAAAGCCTTTGGCCAAAGCATGCAATTTCGAAATCATCATCAATTTCGAAATTTCTTTTTGAATCGGATTCCCGACACCGACCGCATGACTGATCAATAAGTTTTCTTGCAATTTCTGGGTGTCTTCTTTTGAAATTTGGGTGTCACAAAGTGGTCCAAATCCCGTATTGATACCATACACCACCATGCCTGAATGGACAATCGATTGTACATTTTGTCCGGATTTCTCCAATTGCATTTTGGCTTGGTCGTTGTAAACTGCTTTTGTTTTTCCATGCAGAATGTCCATGGCATCGGAAATCGACCAATGTTCCACTCCATATATTTTTTGATTCATTGCGTAAAATTTAAGTGGTAAAGATAAGCAATCGCACTTTGATTTTGAAGAAGCTTGATTCTATAAAAAAATCCGTTTCATGAAATTTCACGAAACGGATTGTTGTACCTTATATACTATTTTTTCCTTGACTACTCAAAAAACTAATCCCTAAAAGTATAACCCACACTCAAAGTCGCCCAGTTTTTCTTCCAATTGCCTTTGGTGTATTCCTCTTTGTGAAGATTGGTTACACCTAAATTGTATTTCAAATTGATATCGATGTTATTGCCTAAAATATATCCTACCCCAAAAAGCACACTCGCATCAAGCAAGGTTAAGTTATCTCTAAAATCAAAATAATCTGTTGAATCTTCACCACGTTCAAATTCAGGAAGTTTCCCAAAGAAATTTGTTGACAATTCACCTCCTGCAAATCCTTGAAATTTTTCTTTAAAACGATAATGCAAACTAATTGGGAAGTTGATTGAATGGATGATTAATGGACTTTCAGCTCCTTTAACTTTCGCTCCAATGTTATTATAGGAGGTACCAAACCGAAAAGCAAAAGCATCATTAATTTCTTTGTATTGATAAAAACCAATATAGAATCCCAACTTAGATGTTGCATCGTCCATCCCTGAAATGTTGGACGATAAAATGCCCGCTTCGATGCTCGTTGCACAATCAAAGCAAATAAATCCATGCCCTCCGTAATACTGAGAATGCGAATAAACCATTGCACCAATAGCCATTAATAAAGTTAATAATTGTTTTCTCATAATGTGTAAATGTTAATTTTTAATACAGTGATTATATTTTTCAGCAATTTCATGTACAAAACTTCCTCTTCTATTCAATTCTTTGTAATTGATTGATTCAGAAAATCCTGGACATTTTGAAAAAAGATACGCCTCTGATCGACTGATTGAAACCCGTAACGCTTTTGGATGGTTCATGAAAAACAACAGACGATCATCATCTGGCGCACTCAAAACATATCCTCCAATTCCACCATGATAAACAGCAATCAACGTTTCTTTTCCTTTGATTTTTTTTACGATATATTGCAAAGCATCACAAGAAACAATGATGTCCTCATATGCTTCATCCACCAAAGACAACAAATGAGTTTTTTCTTTTGTTATAATTTCACCCGCCTTATTCACTCGACTAACATTCCCTCTTTTGAATAAATATTTATTTTGATTGTCATTGAGACTTACAATCAAATATTTTATTTCAGCAATTTTGATGGATTCTTTCTTGTCATTTATTTTAACTGTAATCGATTGTTTGGTCGCACTAATGGGCAACGCAATTTGAATCGATTTTGAACTTCCATTGTTGTAAATAATTTCACCATTGTAGAATTTCGCAAATAGCAAAAACGGCACAAATAAGTAAAATAGTACGATAAGTTTTTTCATTGTGAGAGAATTAATTAGCCAATCTAAATAATTATTTTAATAAAACAAAAAAAAACCGCCTCATTGATAATGAAGCGATTAAAAATAGTTCAGTTTTTTCTTACAAAAAGATCAACTTTTTCGCTGTTTTCCCCTTTTCAGATTGAAGGGTCAAGATGTAAGTCCCTGCAGGATAATCGTGTTTTATCATCGTTTTTCCAGCATTCACCACATCTGAATACAACATTCTTCCATGTAAATCATAGATTTTCACCTCTGACTTTTCTTCCAATTCAACCCAAAATTGGCCTTTTGAAGGATTCGGATATACTTTGAAATCATTTGCAAATGGATCTTCTACATTCATCAGAGAAAGAAGTATTTCCGTTTTTTCTGAAACGCCTGTTTCATACACTGCTTCTACTTCTGCCAAATGCGATTGGGTCGAAAGCGACAAATCTTCAAAGGTATAATTCATGTCCACCACGTTTTCAGCGACCAATGTTCCATCCAAATAGATATTATAAGAAAGCGCATGATCGTATCCTTTTTCATACGTCATATCATCAACTTTCAGAATATAACTGTCATTGCTGACGAATTGAACCGCTACATATTTCGTGTTTTCTGGTGCTTCAAATGAATATTCTGTCCAGTTTGCTGGAACGGTAATCACATTGCCAAAGGCAGTAAAATCGGCCACCTCAGTTCCAGTCACAGAATACCACACACGGATTTTCTCTGGCTGTGCCCCTACCAAAGACGCAGCACTAAATTTGAAGTCTCCACTTCCAGCAGGAACGATGAACCAATCATTGTTGGCACCATCTGGCCCTGCAAATCCTGACAAAAATCTTCGTCCAGAAACAGTAGACATTTCAATAGCTGGCGTAGTCGAAAATGGATTGAAAATCATGAATGCCATAGGCACTCCTGCGTTGGGCCAAGTGAAATTATTGTAAACATAGGTGGGCAAACCATCCAAATCCTTCATCAAATAATCTCCAATTGTTTGGCGTTCAAAATCTTGATAACGCTCAAACCTTTCTGTAAAAGTCTGATGCAAAGCCCAATTGATCGTTGCCGAAGTTGAATTCAAGATATTTGCTGTCAAATGGGACGGCTGCACTTTCAACAGCTCCAAAGGCACAGTCAATCCACCATTTTCACCAACGACCACCTCTGTCAACATGACCATTGCATAGTTGTCTAATTCTATACTTAAATTATAGGTTCCATGCATCAAATGAGGCAATACCACAGATGCTGCATTGGGCATGAATGTTTCCGCAAAATTCTCATCATTCCAAATGGAAATATAAGCACCTTCAGCACTTCCAAAATCAGGAACCAAAGTCAATTCAAAGTCAAAGAACATTTTATGTTCAATTTCATTGGAAATTCCTTTTTCAGAAACCAAATCACTGCCATAGTAAGCTTCTACGCCATATTTGTACAAATTAGGCGCTGCGCTGTTCAAAGTTGCATCATTGAAAGATGTTGTTGCAATTGCTGTTGACGTCAATTCGGTCCAGTTATTTTCACTTGCAGGACTTCTAAAAACCTTGTAACCGGAAGGATTGGCCTCCATGGTATTGTTCGCAATTCCATAAATGTTCCAGTTTTTATTGGTCAAACTCATTTGCGCCCAACTGCCATTTTCATATTTCATGCTGCCTTTTTTACCCGGTGCATTAGGACCATCGTCTAGTCCGATCGGATAAGCACCGTATTGTCCTGCCAAGAAATCCACACCAATCCACAATTCTTTGGTTGGGTCAATGAGCAAAGCATGGGTCAATTCTATCACGTACCAATCTTCTTCTGGAATGGAAACGTTTTGTTCATGCACCAAATTTTGTGCATTGGGTCCTTCAAAAACTTTGATAATCACTTCAGCATGATTGGCAAAATAAACTTTCACATGCGTCAAGGCTGCACCTTCTTCCAATTGACTGACCAAATCTGTTGTTTCAAATCGGATCCCTGCCATAAACGGATCATTTCCATTCCCCCAAGCATCTCCTGCGGTAATGAAACTTCCCCAACCCAACATGGTTTCGTTGAAATAGCCCACTGGTTTTTCCCAACTTACTTCGCCTACATCATTGTTGTTGACTGCCACGACGCTGGTCGGTTTGTGCGCATCAAGCGTTAAAACAATTGGCGCCAAAGTGAAGTCATTGGCTTCACTACTGAATGAAATACTTTCTGTCGAATACAATGGATGAACGGTTGCCAAATCATATTGTTTGGTAGCAAATGCTTCCAAGCTAAAGTTCCCAGTCGCATCACTTACTGTCGTAAAAGTTGAAAATCCACTTAAATTTAAACTAACACCTTCAATTCCAACTCCGGCAGCATCCTGTACCTTTCCTGAAATCAAGATGGGCAAAGAATTGTCCATTTCTACATCGATTACCTTCTGCTCACTAGCGACAACAGTAAATTCAACTTCAATCGTGTTGAATGCGTTTTTGGTGAAAGTTGCGGTATAGTTTCCAGGAATTAACGCAGGAATGCTGTACAGTCCCTCGCTATCTGTCAAAGTTGTTTCGGTTTGAAAACCTGATGCATCTGGTGTAATGGTTACAGTTACATCTTCCATTGGACTTCCATCAGAAAACAAAGTCACCGTTCCTGAAAGGCTACCATAACTCGTGTTTTTCTCTAAAACAATGCTTGGAATCGTTGGCACTTCATCGGTGGACCAAGCTGCAGGCTGAGTTGAGATCACACTTAAATCAACGGAATATCCGTTGGCATAATAGGTCCGCATGCCTTCAACAGATGTATTGTAAAATTCTTGAGGATTTCCATTGATTGTATTATTAGTCAAAGGTTTTACAATCGTAATAATTACGTTTTCATTGGTATTCTCATCGTAATAAAAAGGCTGATCCAATTCAATGGTGTAAGCATTTCTTCCTGAAATAAATTCAATCTCACCATCAAACACCAATTTCTGGTTGCCAAAATACTCCCAAACCGCATTGTTTAGCGTAGTCCCAAAAGTTGAACGATTAGTTGTACTCATATAAATTTTATAATGAACTGTCGCCGTAGTACCCAAATTTCCAAAATAACTAATGGAAGTAATTAAGCCACCCTCACCGATTTCTGCTGGCGTATAAATGCTTTGAGAAATGATGGATTTGTTGCCCAATTCAAACGGCTGCTCCGCAGCTGTATTTCCACTGGTCACTGAAACTTGTTGGGTATTCATTCCTGAAGGCGCTGAAACCACTGTTGGAATGCCCCAATCAGTTGGACTTGTTTGCGCCGTGATTGTATAGGTGTACAAATTCAAAGTAGGAATGGTCGTTTCGGTAAAACTTGTTGTAGGGTGCATTTCAACCAAAGTTTCTGTTGTTGCCCCTAAACTTCGACGAATCGTATAACCCACCACTGGATTTTCTAAAACACCTCCTGTTTCTCCATAATCTACTTCATCCCAAGAAATCACCGTTTGACCACTGGCATTTTGCGTAAAAACCACATTGGCCGGTGCTCCTGGAGTTGTTTCAAAACCAAAAAACGTCAAAGGCGTTGCATATTCAACACCCGCTCCATTGCTGTTGTATGGGACGAACTTGTGCATGTAAACTCCTTCACCTGGCAAATCATCTACATAGTTCATGCTTTGCCCTACGCCTGAAGGCAGATCTGCGATTTCAACCAAATTCATGGGATGCGTTCCTCTGTAAACTTTAACACCTGTCAAATTGGCCAAAGCATTGCCGCTATTGTCCAATGTAGGATTGGTCCAGTTGAAATTCGCTTTCACCTCCGCACCCAACTGCGGCTCCATGGAAAAACCACTGATCATTCCTGGTGCAGTTGCAGCAATTGTCGGTGAAAACTCAAGGTCATCAATCAACAACATCACCGCTTGCGAAACGCAATTGATGGCCAAATGTTTGGCTCCCGCTGGAATGGTGTATTCAAATTTATTCCAATTCAAAGTTGGCTTAACTGTGTTTCCATTGTTTAAAAATATGAAATCTCCAGGAGCCGTTCCAGTCATCGAATAACCGATTTTAAATTGATCATCTCCAGCATAATCGGCAGCACTTTTCGCATAAAATGAAAATTTACCACCTGTTGGATTGGCCAATTCATCTGAAATCAACCAATCATTGACCGGACCATCCCAAGAAGAAATGCTTACAAAATATTTTTTTCCGGAATGGGGAATGTAATTTTCCAATACGTTGGGCGGATCTGTTTCCGATGGCGTATAAACCATGAAGCCGAGCGGACCGCCTTTTCCAGGAAATCCTTGAAAAGGACCGGCGGTATTGAGACCATCCAAATCCAGCGAAGTCCATCCAATCAAACCGTTTTGCTGAAAATCAGCATGCGACTCTACATCGTCTTTAAAAGAATGCAACTGTCCCTGCAATTTGCCAAACCAGCAAAAAAGCAAAAACAGCCATAATAAATTGTTTGTGTTTCTCATTTTAGTGTTTTTAATTTCGTTGTTTTTATGTATTAATATATTTTAGCTTTACAAACTACTTGGTTTAAATCGAAAAGCACAAATTGTTGCACTCCTTTTCGTCCCAAACAGAGCAAAAACCGTCTGTAAACACACTTATTCGTTTGATTTCTCTTCCAAGCTTTTTTTTCTGTAAACCGATGGCGTTATCTTTTCGAGATCTTTGAAAAACCGATAAAACACAGACATGGTCTTGAATCCCGATTGGGCAGCGATGCCTTCAATTGAAAAATGCCGCATGTTTTCATCCGCGAGCATCGCCTTGCTTTCTTCAATTCTCAATTCGTTGATGTAATGATAAAATGTTTTATTCAAATAATTATTGAGCACAAAGGAAATCACATTTCGACTTTCTCCTGTTGCTTGCGCCAAATCATTCAAGCTAAAGTTCGGATTTTTATAGAGCTTTTGCTGCGCCATTAGTGTATCCAACTTTTGGACTAATTCTTCATTTCTCAAAACATGCTCTTCATCGTTGAATAAAACAGCTGACGTTTCTTGGTCTTGTTTTGATTCACACACCAAATCTTCTTTTTTTGAATTATTTTGCAAAGCAGATTCCTTTTGCATAAAGAGAATGGGATATTTATAAATGATCAAAGTGATATACGATAAACTGACAGCTATGACTGCATGATAGCCCATGTACAACGCATAGGGATTGATAAATGACGTTTTTAAAATAGTTGAAACTCCGCCTATGATAAAAACCAATGCAAAACTAAAATTGATGTTTTGAAACCAAGCCAATTGACGATTTTCAATGTCAGAATAATTTTCGTGCAAAGAGCGTTGCCACAAATTCAAGATTCGTCGGGTTTTGATAAAATAAAATGGCCCTTGCAAAGTCGCCACATAAGCAGATACAATCATTCGCCAACGATACCATTCGTGTTCACGCATTTCAGCAATGGAGAAATTACTGTCAGCGTACAAATAAAATGTAAAAAGTAGATAAACATAAATCGGCAAGAAATGTAAATGGTCTTTTAACTGAAAATGATGGTAACCATAAAACATATATTTAGCATACAAAAAAACAGGCGGAAACAATGTCAACGCCAACATCGGCCCAATAAAAGTTGTGACAGTGAGGCTGAACAAAGGCGCTTGAAAGATGTAAGCAAAAAACCAATAACATGAAAAACCCCAACTAAACAACAAAAGGACCAACATTTTATTGGAAAAGGGACATGGCTTATTTTTTAACAACAAGTAAATACTCAGTGCTGCATGTGAAGCGCCAAATAGCATTAAAACTGAAAAATAGGATTCAATCAAGTGCAACATCTATTTCTATTCATTTGGGTGAGACAATCAAAATACATGTTCAAGCAGTCGATCCAAAGTTAACCATATTTCAATGCGCCTCAGCAATTTTCAACTTTAATCCACCATCAATTTACAAAAACATTGGAACTACATATTGAATCGCTTCACCACTTTCTTCAAATGAAATTTGAACCCATCACCCAATCCATGAAATCATTATTTTAAATTTTGACGATTTTGACAATTTTTTAAAACCTGTTAAAACTTGCTTAGCCATTTCAGAGCGGAAACACATGATACTTTCTGCCGCATTACACGATCTATTATTCACGAATTATTTGGACTTCCTATTTTCTTCTTTTTGCAAAAAAAGCGAATTTCATTTGTTATTTAAGTTTGTATGCAAGGGATTCGCTAAATTTGCCATTTAAAGATTATAGAAAATGTCAAACAACGATTTATATGATGAAATGGGCGATGACCATTTCGCAAGCGAAGCAGATACACCGATGAGAAAAGATGCATTTACATTGGATGACCAAGAGAAAATCAAATTAATCGAAGCTGATTTCACCAAAATCATGCATACTTTGGGCTTGGATTTAACCGATGACAGCTTGAAAGGCACGCCCAAACGGGTGGCGAAAATGTTTGTCAATGAAATTTTTGGCGGATTGCGTCCAGACAAAATGCCCAAAATGTCCACCTTTGAAAACAAATACAAATACAACCAAATGCTGGTTGAAAAAGACATTACTGTATATTCGACTTGTGAACACCACTTTTTACCGATTGTTGGAAAAGCACATATCGGTTATATTTCCAATGGAAAAGTGATTGGCTTATCCAAAATGAATCGAATTGTCGATTATTTTGCCAAAAGACCTCAAGTGCAAGAACGTTTGACAATGCAAATTGTGAAAGCGATGCAAGATGCTTTGGGAACGGAAGATGTAGCTTGTGTGATTGACGCCAAACATTTGTGTGTCAATTCAAGAGGCATTCGCGACATCGACAGCAGCACAGTAACTGCAGAATTGGGCGGTGTTTTTAGCACAGATCCAACCACAAGAAGAGAGTTTTTGCATTATTTAGGTGTGAAAACGAAATTTAATGTGTAATTGATCTGAAAATGCATATTTTTCAAATCCATAAATAAACATCCATGGTAAAAACGAACCATTTAAAAGTATTGAATTCGCTCAGCGGAGAAAAGGAAAACTTCATTCCCATCAACAAGGATTTTGCAGGCATGTACGTTTGTGGACCAACGGTTTACAGCAATGTGCATTTGGGCAATGTGCGTACTTTTTTGTCATTTGACTTGATTTACCGCTATTTGGTTCATTTGGGTTACCAAGTTCGTTATGTCCGAAACATCACCGATGCAGGGCATTTGACCGATGACGGCAATGTGGACAACGACCGTTTTGTGAAACAATCGCGTTTGGAAAAATTGGAACCGATGGAAATCGTTCAGAAATACACCGTGGATTTTCACAAAGTATTGGAAACTTTCAATGCGATGCCTCCCACCATTGAGCCGACTGCGACCGGACATATCGTGGAACAAATTGAATTGACCCAAAAACTCATTGAATTGGGCATGGCGTATGAAGTCAACGGTTCGGTGTATTTTGATGTGGAAGCTTACAACCAAAAAGGATTGAATTATGGCGAATTGAGCCGAAGAAATATTGAAGATTTAATCAACAACACAAGAGATTTGGATGGACAAGGTGAAAAAAGAAATCCTGTGGATTTTGCACTTTGGAAACACGCTTCCCCGGCACACATCATGCGTTGGAATTCTCCTTGGGGAGAAGGATTTCCAGGTTGGCACTTGGAGTGTACCGTGATGAGCACCAAATATTTGGGTGAAACTTTTGACATTCATGGAGGAGGAATGGATTTGAAATTTCCGCACCACGAATGTGAAATTGCCCAAGCCAAAGCAGCCAACGGAGAAAATCCTGTAAAATACTGGTTGCACGCCAATATGCTGACGATGAACGGTCAACGCATGAGCAAATCCACTGGAAATTACATTTTACCGATGGAATTGGTTTCGGGAGAAAATGATTTCTTCGAAAAAGCCTTTCACCCCAGCGTCGTTCGTTTCTGCTTTTTACAAGCGCATTACCGCAGTGTTTTGGACATTTCAAATGATGCGATGATTGCGAGTGAAAAAGGACTTCATCGTTTGATGGATGGAATGAAAACAGTACGGAATTTAACACCGGCTACCGAATCGACTTTCGATGTAAAAAATTGGCTGAAATCCTGTTATTCAGCGATGGATGACGATTTCAACACACCGATTTTAATTTCCCATTTATTTGAAGCCATTCGGGTAATTAATGCAGCGAAAATTGGAAATGAAAAACTAAATTCAGAAGATATAGACACCTTGATTCGCGCTTTGGATGCTTTTGTTTACGATGTCATGGCATTGAAAGCGGATGGAGAAAAAGACGATGCCGATTTGAATAAATTGGATGGCGTAATGCAAATGTTAATTAAAATAAGAAATCAAGCAAGAGCCGATAAAAACTGGGCTTTGTCTGATCAAGTAAGGGATGAATTGATGGAAATAGGCATCCAACTGAAAGATGGAAAAGACGGAACCGAGTACAGTTTGAATTAATTTAATTTTTTTGCTTATTCTATTGGTAAACTTCTTGCTATTGTCGTATTTTTAAATAAAAATAAATTAAATGAAAACACTATTAGTTCCCATTGACTCCAACAAGGAAGGAGATTTAGTTGCAAGCAAAGCCATTGAAATCGCAAGTGCTTTTGAAGCTAAAGTTCATTTAGTACACGTAACTTCAGTGAGTAATAAGGATGTTTTTGACGAAGGAATTGAATATATTCCCCAAGAAGCAATGAATGACTATGACAAGGAAATGACGACTCTGAACGAATTTAAAGCGCGTTTTTCAGAAGCTGGAATTCTTTGTGAAGCTCATTTACTGCAAGGAATTCCTCAAAAACAAATCTTAAAATTAGCCGAATCGATCAATGCAGATTTAATCATTTTAGGATTAATCAATCACAGCACGTTGTACAAAGTATTTGTGGGAAGTGTTTCAAATGAAGTAATTAAAGGGACAAAAACTTCGGTTTTATTGGTTCCACCTAAAAAATAAAAAAACACATAGCAATAAAAAAGAGGCAGATTCCAACGACTTTGCCTCTTTTCCATTTTTATAGATAGCCGACTTAATTCAAACCTTCGATCAAGGGAATTCCCGCGTAGAAATCCAATACTTTCATTCGGAAGATGAAATTGTATTTCGCTTGAACCATTTGGGATTTAGCAACGGCTAAGTTGTTGTTGGCAATGTTCAAATCGTAAATATTTAAAACCCCGGCGTCAAAACTTCTTTTTGCAAAGTCGGCAGATAATTCATTGGAACGCACACTTTCTTTGGCTGCTTCATAAGCTTGGAAAGAAGAATTCGCGTTGAAATATGCTTCCTGTACATTGTCGCGGATTTTTTGCTTTTGCTGTTCTATGCTATTCTGCGCCAAAGATTGATTGATTTTCGCCTTTTCTACATTGAGTTTGTTGTTATATTTTTCAAAAATCGGGATGCGAACGTTGACTCCGATCACATTGGTAATATTATCGTACCACTGACTCAACCAAGCGTTACTCACCAATCCTTTGTTGAAATAGTCTGAATAATTCGTCCCTACATTATAACTTCCCGTAACCGTTGGTTTGAATCCCGTTTTCGCAATTTCTATATCTTTTTCTGCCACTTCAAAATCGATTTCTGCACGTTTCACATTCGGTTGTTCGGCATAAGCAATTTCTAAAATTTGATCTAAATCATACAATCCCAACGTAATTTGATTGGGGATTTGAACAATTTCAACATCAAACTGTCTGTAATCTGGCAATTGCAACAAAGCAGAAAGATTAAACAAAGCTCTTTCCACTTCAATTTGTGCATCGGCCACATTCTTTTTTTCTTGGGCTACACTCGCTTCTGCTTGAACTAAATCTGCTTTTGCAATTCGACCGTTATCGAATAATTTTTGGGACCGATCGACTTGAAGTTCGCTTATTTCTAAATTTCCTTGTGCAATTAGAAGCAATTCCCGGTTGAGCATTATATTCAAATAATAATTCACAACCAAAAGCGAAATATCATCGATCACACTTTCGGTTTGAAATTTTCCAGCTTCAACATTCAAAGCAGCTCTGTCTTTATTCAAATCCAAAAGTCCACCTTGATACAAAGTAATACTTGAATTCACGCCCATGCTATTGCTAAATTGCTGGTACCCTTTGTTAATCGCTGGATGATTTGTACCCACCGATAATGAATTGTCAAAGTATCCACCTACCGTTGGCAACCACTGATTGTTTGAGTAGTCTAAATTATTCTTGTCGAGATTTTCTTGAATTTTGCTCTGATTAACCGTCAAATTATGCGCGACTGCATAATCCACACATTCTCTTAGTGTCCATTTTTTTTGACTAAAAGCGACGCTAAAGCAAATCAAACATAGTATACTAATTCCTTTTTTCATAATCTTTCAACTGTTTCATTAGTCAGAGATTCATTAATAATGTTACATAATATTAAAAAACAAATCGACAAAAGCCTAATCTTTTAATTATATTCGTAGTTTAATTGTTGAAATATGGACAAAAAAATGGTAGCGGGAAGTGAAGAATGGATTTCACTGCCCGCGTTAGGATTACCCAAAATAAAAGTAAGAGTGGACAGTGGTGCGAAAACCTCTGCCCTGCATGCAGTTAATATTTTTCCTTTTCAACGGAATGGTGAAAGTTGGATTTCTTTTGATGTTCATCCTTTGCAGTTCGATGGCAAACGTGTTATTCATTGTGAAGCTGCCGTTGCAGATCGAAGAATGATTAAAAGTTCTACTGGAAATAGAGAGAATCGCTATGTGATAAAGACCACATTGAAAATAAAAGAAGAAACTTGGGACATCGAAGTCACTTTGACCAACCGAGATTCCATGGGTTACCGAATGTTATTGGGCCGAGAAGCAATGAAAGGTCGAATTTTAGTCGATCCAGAAAGCAGTTTTCTATTTGATACTTTGAGTAAAGATGAAGCTGAATCCTTTTACGAAAAAGAAAGCAGCAACATGGAAGGAATGAAGATTGGTCTTCTGGCAAGCAATCCGGATCTGTACAGTAACCAGCGAATTATTGAAGCCGGTGAGCAAAGAGGGCATCAAATTGAGTTTTTCAACATCAAACAATGTTACATAAAACTCGATGCAAGGACGCCCGAAGTACATTACCGAGGTGGACGAATCTTAAACGATTTAGACGCAGTTATTCCTCGAATTCGACCGAGTATGACCTATTACGGTTGTGCTTTGACGAGACAGTTTGAATCTTTGGGTGCGTATGCTTTGAATACGGCTGCAGCTATTACCCATTCCAGAGATAAATTGTATTCCCTTCAATTGTTGTTAAATAATAATTTAGATATTCCAATCACAGGTTTTGCGAATTCACCTTTGGACACCAACGATTTAATAAAAATGGTGGGGGGATCGCCTTTGATTGTGAAATTATTGGAAGGAACCCAAGGAAAAGGAGTGGTTTTAGCCGAAACAAAGAAAGCTGCCGAATCGGTAATTAATGCTTTTAAGAGTTTGAATGCCAATATTCTAGTGCAAGAGTTTATTAAAGAAGCGAATGGAAAAGATTTACGCTGTTTTGTAATCAACGGAAAAGTGGTCGCAGCGATGCAAAGAGAAGCACCTCCGGGTGAGTTCCGTGCGAACATTCATTTGGGTGGAACTGGAAGTGTTGTGAAAATTACCAAGGAAGAACGTAGGCTAGCGATTCAAGCGGCCAAAGCAATGGGATTGGATGTGGCTGGAGTTGATATGATTCGCTCTGCCAAAGGGCCTTTGTTGCTGGAAGTAAACTCATCACCTGGATTAGAAGGGATTGAAGGAGCTACTGGCAAAGATTTGGCTTCAGAAATGATCAAAGCCATCGAAAATAACAAAGCAAAACGCTACGTAAAAAAATCAACGAAACTTAAATCGTAAGCTGAAATACTAGAATCCAAAAAGGAGGTTCCTTTCGAACTTCCTTTTTTATTCTGATTCCATGGAAATTTAAAATCCTTCTCGAACGATAAATTGAGATGAAACTCCCAAGGATGCCAACTGTTTTTCAATGGCATTCATCATCGGATCAGGCCCACACAAATAATAATATTTCAAATTCGGTTCCGAATATTTTTTAATTAGCTCTTCTGAAATATGTCCTTTTGCATAGCCTTCTACTTCTTCATCTGACAAAACATTTACGAAATTATTTCCTAAAAGCCCCTTGAATTTCGCTTCCAAAATAATATCTGCTTTGGTTTTATTTCCAAAAAGCAATTTGTTATGTCCAATTTTATTTTTCTTTTCCAAGTCTTTCAATATGGCAATAAAGGGAGTAACCCCTGCTCCACCGGCAATGAAAATCCCTTCTCCTTTGTACTGAATATCGCCAAAAACTTCGCCTAAAATTAATTCATCATTTGGTTTTAATGAAAGTAATTCATTGGTCACTCCTTGATGGGAAGGATAGGTTTTGATGGTGAATTCAAGATGGTCTTCGTCCGGAAGCGAAGTAAAAGTAAACGGACGGAATTCATTTTCCCATCCTTCTTTGTTAATCGAAACATCGACCGCTTGACCGGGAATGTAAATTAATCCTTCTGGCTTTTCTAAAGAAATTCCTAATACATCGTGAGTAACATGTGTAATTGATTTTATTTTTGCTAAGTGTGTCATTTTAAATAGTTTTTAATTCGTTGGAATACGTTAAAAATTTTTACTGGAGACTTTTTATTTTGGAAATCTTCTTTCGGAAGATCATTTACTTTTTTCAGTACTTTTTCTACCATAGGATCACAATGAATTAAATTGAATTCGAATAAATCTTCTGTCGAATAGACCTTTTCAATTTCTTCTTTCAACATCGCATTCGCTCTGTTTAAACGAACTTTCACATTGGCCGAGCTGATATTTAATGCTTCTGCGGTATCAGAAATGGATAATCCTGAAATTCTTCGAAGTGAAAAAACCATGCGGTAATCTTCTGGAATCTTCAGCAAGGATTCTTCCAGAATCCGTTTGTATTCATTTTCTTGAATGGAATTATTCCCATCGGACTGTCCTAAATTCCTTTCCATCTCTTCGGTAGTCATTGACGAATTGAATCGTTTCGATTTATTTTTCTCGTGAAAACAATTATTCAACATTATTTTCACAATCCACGTTTTGAACAGTGCTCGATTCTCAAAAGTTTTCAAGTGAATATATGCATCTACATAAGTGTCTTGCATTAAATCTTCTGTAACTGCATGATTAAACCCATAAGACCGACCTACTTTGTATAAATACGGATTATATTTATGAACAATCAAACTGTATTTATCGGTTTGTCCGTCCAAAACATCCAAGATTATTTCATAATCAGAATTTGTGTTCATAAGCCGTAGGATTAAGATTGGTTGGTTTGTACGTAAATCACACGCTTCCAAGCCACACAAATTTAATGAAAAAAGACGACGAATCCATTTAAAATCAGTGCTTTTCTTGGGATTAGGTTTTTTGAATACATACGAACTAAACTTATTCAGCAATCTCAATTTCACCTTTCATCGTTGGATGAATACTGCATATATAATTAAAACTCTTTGTAGGAACCATTTTCCAAGATGCATGTGGCACTATTGTATCTGATAAAATTGTTGTGCCATTTTCCTCCGCAACATTGTGCGCCACCATATCTTCATTCACCCAAATCACTGTGTCTCCTTGCCTTATCTCAACCTTTTCCGGTTGAAATCGCATCTGTTTAATTGTCACAGTTACGGACGTCGGTAAAACAGGCACTTCTTCATTTACCGAATTATGGGTCGCAGGTTGACATGCGACAATCAAAAAAGACAATACCACCCAAACGCTATTACGTATTTTTTGTAAACTCATTTTATTTCATTCTTATACCATTTAGAGTGAATTAAAGAATAAAAGGTTACAATAAATGGCCAAAAGCTATAAATTGCGGGTCAATTTCTTAGAAATAAATTTCCAATTCCTCTCGAGGAAAAAAAAAATCAACCAAAAATCGATTGCTATAAATCTCATTATGAATCGCTAAGAAACCTTGATTCAAACTATTTTTACATTTTCTTGAAAATATTTGCAAGGAATGAAAATTCACGTATATTTGCAGTCCAAAATTAGCTGATCCGGTAGTTCAGTTGGTTAGAATACCTGCCTGTCACGCAGGTGGTCGCGGGTTCGAGTCCCGTCCGGATCGCATTTTTAAAGCACTTCATTTCTGAGGTGCTTTTTTTGTTTCCCTAAAACAAACGAGTTTATTTTTCGCCCTTCGTAATAAAATGTTAACCCAAACTTAAAAGCATAGAAACGTGTTTTTTCGCTTTGTTCCTTTCCTTTACACCGAATTTAAAGAGAGAAAATGAACAAATCAATTTTTATACTATTAATTTTGATTGGGTCTATGGTGAAAGCCCAATCAAACGCTACTTTTTATGGGACTGTAAAAGATGATTCAGGAAATGCCGTTCAATGGGCGGATGTATTCATTGAAGGTACTCCCTATTTTGTCGTTACAAATGAAGAAGGTAATTACGAAATGGAAGTGAAACCCGGTATTTATGAGGTTGTGATTGCAGCTATGGGATACATGGAAGAAACTCAGAAATTAACTGTTACGGAAAGGGTAGAACTTTCGGTCGTCTTAAAGCCAGAAAATGACGTAACTACCGAGTTAGATGTAGCTCTTATAACTGTTGCAACGAATAAAGAATCGGAAGCAAGCTTATTAAATGCTCAAAAAAAATCGGTAGTGATTTCGGAAAGTATTGGTTACGAAGAGTTGGAAAGAAAAGGGGTTTCGCACGTGGCAAATGCTCTTACAAAAGTTTCAGGTATTTCAAAACAAGAAGGATCTAATTCTATTCATATCAGAGGATTGGGTGATAGATATAATTCAACAACCTTAAACGGATTACCGATTCCTTCCAATGACCCTGAATATAAAAACATTGATTTGTCGATTTTTTCTACTGGTATTTTGAGTCATATAGGAATTGATAAAGTGTATTCAAACCATTTCTATGGAGACTTCTCGGGAGGAAACGTGAATATTAATTCTAAAAAAAATAACGGAAGGAGTTTCTTTTCTTTCGGAATGAGTAAATCCATGAATTCTAATGCGTTGTCGGACTCCAATTTCCGTTTGCAACAAGGGATTAATTGGTTTGGGTTCAGTAAATCTAAGAACCCAAAAACTTTGGATCATTACGGATTTGAAAATAGCCTAAATCCTAAAAAGGAAAAATTTCTTGGATCTGGATTTTCTTTATCAACAGGAAGCATTTTTAAATGGGGAAACCAAAGAAAATTAAGCTTTTTGTTTACTTCAAGCCATGATAATGAGTATAGTAGTATCCAAGATGGACTGTTAAAATCAGGTGTAAATAAACAAGGAACTATTCAAAGCAAGGATTTTACATCCTACAACTTATACAAATACAGCACGAATACCACGGGGTATTTAAATGTGTCATTAGATACCGATGCTAAAAACAAGATTGACTTCAATAGTTTATTCATCAACTCAACCGATCAAAAACTAGAAGAAGGAGAAGGATATATGCGAGATAATGCAAATGAAGGAGGGATGCTGCGCAGAGGAACCTATGTTCAAAACAGGTTATGGATTAATCAACTGGTAGGAAAACATGAACTTACCAATCAATTGGATTTAAATTGGGGAATTGGTTATAACACGATCCAAAGTGATATGCCCGATCGATTTCAAAACACCGTTGAATGGAAGTCCAACTTGAATCATTTTGTGATAGCTAATTCTTCTGCTTCCTTGAATCATCGGTATTTTCAAACTTTGGATGAAAAAGAATTTATTGGGAATATTTATGTTCATTATGGTTTTCAAAAAGATGAAAATAACAAAAACATGGGCAAATTAACTTTTGGATATAGCGGAAGAATAAAGAATCGTGATTTTGAAGCGATGCAATTTAATCTTTCACCCAATTATTCAAATCAGTATGTTGATTTTAATGATCTTGACGCTTTTTACAATCCATCCAACTATGAGGATGGTGCATTTTCTATAAGTACATTCTCGGGGCTTGGTGTTGAACCCCAATTTTACAATGCCAAACAATCGATCCATGGAGGTTATGCCATGTTGGAATACCATTTAGCTCCCAAATTAATTGCTGTGTTGGGTGTACGAAGCGAAGTTATTTCCCAATTGGTAGAATGGAACACTTCCTTGGATCCAAAAGGAGATAAAAATGAATTGAATGATTTACAGTTCTTACCAAACGTAAACCTAAAATACGAGGTTAGTAATCGTCAAAACATTCGTTTTGCAGCCAGTAAAACCTATACACTTCCTCAATTTAAAGAAAGAGCTTTGTTTATGTATGAAGATTTAGGAGAAACCGTTTATGGATGGCCCACTACCTATGCATCAGATAATTTTAATGTCGATTTAAAATGGGAATTTTTTCCCAAAACGGGTGAAATAATTTCCATGGCAGCTTATGGTAAATACATTCAGAATCCTATCAATAAATTTACGGTTTCTTCCTCCACCAATGATATTTCTTATGCCAATACAGGGGATTGGGGATATGTTTATGGTGCAGAATTGGAATTAAGAAAAGTGATTTACGCTTCGGATTCTGACCAACCGATTCAATTTTCAATGGGTGCAAACGTGTCCTATTTATATACCCAACAAGAATTGAATAATGACAAGATTTTTGAAGAAACACTCTTAAATAACGGAAGTCGTCTAAATGCTAATTTCACAACAGATAGGGATAAATTTCAAGGAGCCTCGGATTTATTGCTCAACGGTGACATCAGCTTTTCCAAAAAATGGAAAAAAGGGAGTGACTTGAATCTTACTCTCAGCTACAATTATTTCTCAGATAGAATCTATGCTTTAGGGACTGATGGCCGAGGAAATATTGTGGAAAAAGGGATTGGAACACTTGATTTCATTCTTCGAGCAAAACTAAATAAAACTATATCCTTTAATCTAAAAGCAAACAATTTAGTAAACCCAAAGATCGAAAGGTTTCAGGAAATTCAAACCGTAACGGTTCTAGAATTCAAACAAGGAAGGAACTTTAGTTTTGGAGTAAATTATCAATTTTAATCAAACTCATAAAATGAAAAACAAAATGAAAAAATCAAATTTTAAATTTTTAGGAATTTTATTTCTTACTTCTTCCCTATTTTTGGGAAGCTGTACAAGTGATGATGATGACAAATCTTCCAACCCAATAGGGATTGAAGTTGACCCCAACAATTTTCAGGGAACTTTCTCTGGAGAGGGAACAGATTTAGTATTGGACCCCAATAAAACATATATATTAAGCGGTCCAGTAAAATTCCTAGACAAGGCTACTTTGACTATTCCGGCGGGAACAAAAATTTCTGCAACGGGAGGCACAAGTTCGTTTATCGCTGTGGGACAAACCGCAAAGATTTTTGTCAATGGAACTTCAACCAATCCTGTGGTGATGACAAGTGGAAACTCAAATCCAAACCCTGGTGATTGGGGAGGTTTGGTAATTTGTGGGAATTCTCCCATAAACAGAGGCGGTTCAGCTATGTCTGAAGTTGGCGATCTTCCTTACGGTGGTAATGAAGAAAATGATAATTCAGGTTCTATTCGCTATTTAAGAATTGAATACTCAGGCGCTAATTTTACGGCTGAAAAGGAATTCAATGGACTTAGCTTATTTGGCGTGGGTAAAGGCACTACGGTGGAATACGTTCAAGTTTATGCAGGAAGTGACGATGGTTTTGAATGGTTTGGAGGAAATGTAAATACAAATTATTTAATTTCAACAGGAAATGAAGATGATCAATTTGATTGGACAGAGGGTTGGACCGGTACCAATTCCTATTGGTATGCCCAGCAAGGATTCGGTAAAGGAAATAGAGGAATTGAAGCGGATGGAAATGGGTCTGATAATTCCGCTATCCCTTACTCTAATCCATCCATTTCGAATTTGACTTTGATTGGAATTCCAGAAAGTGGCGAGCCGCAAGGAATGAAATTAAGAGAAGGTACTCAAGGAAAATTCAATAATGTTGTTTTGGCAAATTGGGAAACAGGACTTGATATCCAGCATGATATAACTTTAAACTGGATTCCATCCAAGTTGTTTATCGATGGAGTTAAGTTTATAAATGTAGGCACAGAATCCAAAGGAAAAAATAATGCTGGAGAATCTGTGAATGTATCCAACGCATACACAATTGATGAGAATGCTACTGGTGCCGGAAATGGAGCTTCTATTCCAGATTGGGCAATAGGCTGGGCAAGATTTGATGGTTTATAATTTAGTGTGTTAATTAACTGTTTTGTACTCTCTACCCAAGTTCTTAGTTTAAGTCTCTTCATCACGTTTTAACTAAGAAACTAAAGAAACTTTCAGGAAACTGAGAGTTTTTTTTTGAAATATTTTTCCCATCATAAACTTTAAAAGAAAACGGACCACTCTTCCCCTATTCCAGTCCCAACTCCTAAACTTAAACCACTTCCGCTACTACAAATGTACTTCCACCAATGTAAATCATATCTTCGGTTGAGGCATTTTCCTTCGCGGCCTCTAATGCCTGATTTACAGAGGCATAATAAGTTGCATTAAGATGAGATGGAACCTTGTTTTTCAAATCGTTTACGGTTAGTTTACGTGGAACATTGGGCGCGCTGAAGTAGTAAATAGCGTCGGAGGGAAAATACCCTAAAATCGATAAAACATCCTTATCATTGACAAAGCCTAAAACCAAATGTAATGTATTGAATTTAATGCCAGCTATTTGCTTTTTTATTTCAGCTAATCCATGCGGATTGTGTGCGGTATCCGCTACAATGAAAGGATTGGATTGCAACTTTTCCCACCGACCACGTAGACCGGTTGTTTTAATGACATTTTTTAAACCATCTCTTACCGCATTTTCTGAAATTACAAAGCCTTGATTTCTAAGCTCTTCGATTGCAGTTAAAACGGTTCGCTTGTTTTTTTGTTGATACACTCCTTTTAAATCGGATTCATAGTCAGGGAAATCTACTGATTCGGCGAAAATTACTTTTGAAAAGGTTTCTTTTGCTTTTTGAATGAAAACAGGACGGGTTTCGTCAAGGACTTCGCCAAGAACAACGGGAATTCCATCTTTCATAATTCCGGCCTTTTCAAAAGCAATCTTTGATAAAGTATCGCCGAGAATGTTGACATGATCTAAACCAATATTCGTAATCACAGAAAGAATGGGCGTAATAATATTGGTCGAATCCAATCGTCCACCCAGACCGGTTTCTATGATCGCAATGTCCACTTTCTCTTCTTCAAAATACGAGAAAGCCATCGCAATTGACACTTCGAAAAAAGAAGCGTGAAGATTCTCAATGAATTCTGCATTTTCTTTCACAAAACTATTTACAAACTTCTTTGGGCACATTTTCCCATTGACGCGAATTCGTTCTCTGAAATCCTTTAAATGAGGCGATGTCGTCAATCCCACTTTGTAGCCCGCATTTTGTAAAATCGATGCCAACATATGCGAAGTACTTCCTTTTCCATTGGTACCTGCAACATGAATGGATTTGAATTTGTTTTGTGGATGATTTAGATGTTCACAAAATAAACGGATATTCGTTAAATCCTCCTTGTAAGCAGATGCACCTGAATGCTGAAACATTGGAAGTTTAGCAAACAGCCAATCCAGAGTTTGTGGATAATTCATTTTTTTTCGGATAAATTCTTTGTTCAAATGTAAATAAAATTCGTGTGAAAAGGATTTTCTGATTTTATTTATCTTCTCCTTTATAGAAATTCAAATTGTAAATATTTCTATATTTACGTCTTAAAAAAATTTAATAATGAGTACACAAAACTTTTTCTCATCAGGTACATCCACAACCCGTGTGGACTACGCTGCATTAATTTTACGTGTAGTAGGTGGAGCTGCGATGGTTTATGGTCACGGTTGGGGGAAATTCAACAGATTTTTAAGCGAATCAAACATTGAATTCATGGATCCATTTGGCATTGGACATGGAGCTACTTTTTTTCTGGTAGTTTTTGCAGAATTTATTTGTGCCCTTTTATTAACGATTGGTTTATTTACGCGACTTGCTGCGATTCCTTTGGTACTTAACATGGCTTACATCGCGTTTTTTGTACATATTTCCGATGAATTTGGAAAATTGGAATTGCCATCGATGTATTTGGCGATGTATTTAGCGGTTCTTTTACTGGGACCTGGAAAGTTTTCTTTGGATCGAATGATTGGAAAAAGAAAGAAAACGATTTAAGCCATATAGAACAAAAAATCCCGATTCTGAATCAGAATCGGGATTTTTTGTTAATGAATATCAAAAAAATTATTTTTTAATAATTTTTTGAGATGTGGTTGACTTTCCGTTAGATACCGTTACAAAATAAACTCCTTTTGATAAAGATTGAGTATTTACACTTCCACCGTTATCCACACGATTTGAAGAGATTAATTTTCCATCAATTGTATAAACGTTTACAGTTGCGCGCTCTGGCAATTGAAGCGTTAATTTATCATTTACAACTGTGTTCATTTTAACTCCGTTTGAAAAATCGTTTAAATCACTAACTCCCATCGATCCAAAAACTTCAGCTTTGAAATTGTCAAACATTGCTGTACCTCCCGTATACGTTCTAACCGCCACGTCTAAACTAACTGCTCCTGTTCCAGCAGGCATTTGAGCGGTATGAAAAGTCCACTCTGTCGCAGTTTCAAGGTATCCATTGTTTGTTCTAAAGCTATCGGTTGATGCATCATCAGTTGTGTAAACAGCAGCACCATCTACATCTCTAAATATACTCCAAAGTCTAGCGTCTGTGTCGTCTCCAGAGGCTTTGTACCAAAATGAAATAACATATTCTTCTCCTTCTGTAACAGAAACATTTTGATAGAATCCTGTAGTAGCAGTTGCTCCAGTATACGAAACATGCTTGTCTCCATCTTGAGAATTTCCAGTAATTACTTCTGGCAAGGTATAAGATCCTGTTGGACCTGAACTCCAAGAATCAAGATCGTTTTCGAAACTAGGGTTTGTCAATAAGTTCTGTGCACTTAAAGCTAAGGTAGCACTCAAAAATAATAAAGTAAAAGTTTGTTTCATTTTTATGAATTTTAGATTATAGTGCAAAAATAGCAATTTCCTATATATCCATGAGCATCAAAATGTTATTATACTGTTAAATATCGATTAACTCCACAGCCCCGATGATTTAATATGGATTCTTTTCAACGACTTTTTTATCCATTTTAGAGAGGTTGAAAGCTCGATAAATCACATGAGCAGATATGCAATCAGAAAATAAAAATTAAAAATAGAGAGCCTATCCAAAATTGAAAACTCCGAATTGTTCGGGAGGATTTGCTAGAAAATCTCGGGTGCGTTGATGACGAGAATTTAGTCCTTCTATCCAAACATCCCGTCTTATTTCATTTCTTTGATTCCATAAAAAAAGCTGCATCTTTGAAAAGACACAGCTTATAGAGCGGGAAACGGGACTCGAACCCGCAACATTCAGCTTGGAAGGCTGACGCTCTACCAATTGAGCTATTCCCGCTTTTGAAGGTGCAAATAAAGTGCGAATTTTTGATTTATGCAATTAAATCTCCATTCTTTTTCATGAAATTTAATTTCTGAATGTCCAACTATCCATCTTTGATTTGCTACATTTGTAAAACAAAAATTTTACGCTATGAATCACATTCCTGTCGAAGGTTTTTCAAAAATGTCAAAAGAAGGAAAAATCGAATGGTTGGTCAATGAATATTTAAATGGTTCTGATAATGCCATCCAAACGCTAAAACAATATTGGAGTAAAAATGCAGACTTGCAGCAACTTCACGATGAATTTTCAGAAAATACACTCTCCAATTTCTTTATGCCTTTTGGCTTTGCACCCAATTTTTTAATCGACGGCGAATTGCATTGTTTACCGATGGCAATTGAGGAAAGTTCGGTGGTAGCGGCGGCTTCAAAAGCAGCCAAATTCTGGATTCAAAGAGGTGGGTTTAAAACCCAAATTCTTTCCAAAGTTAAACTGGGACATGTTCATTTTATGTTTAGTGGAGACAAAGAAAACTTGGAACATTTCTTTATAGAAACGGTTTTGGCGAAACTTTTTATAGATACCGAGCAGATTACCAAAAATATGCAAGCACGTGGAGGCGGAATTCTTAACCTGAAATTGGTTGATAAAACCTCTGACATTCCGGATTATTTTCAAATTCATGCCGAATTCGATACGGTAGATTCTATGGGTGCGAATTTTATTAATTCGTGTTTGGAACAATTCGCACAAACTTTGAAACGCGAAGTGAGTGAAAGTGATTCTTTTACCCAAATAGAAAAAGATTCTCTTCAAATCGTGATGTGTATTTTGTCGAATTATACACCCGATAACATCGTCCGTGCAGAAGTAAGTTGTAAAGTAGAAGATTTATCCGATAGAAATGTAAGTTCCGAAGAATTTGTAGAGAAATTTACACGTGCCGTTCGAATTGCCGAAGTCGAACCGTATCGTGCAACGACGCACAACAAAGGAATTATGAATGGGGTTGATGCGGTAGTAATTGCAACGGGAAATGACTTCAGAGCGGTGGAAGCATGTGCGCATACCTACGCTTCTCGAAATGGGAAATACAGTAGTTTGACGCATTGTGAAGTGAAGGACGGCATATTTCGTTTTTGGTTGGATCTACCAATTTCACTGGGAACAGTGGGTGGACTGACTTCTTTGCACCCTTTGGTGAAGCTAGCTTTGCAAGTTTTAGGAAATCCAAATGCAGAGAAATTAATGGGAATTGTAGCGGTAGCGGGATTGGCTCAAAACTTTGCAGCTTTGCAATCTCTCGTTACAACTGGAATTCAAAGAGGACACATGAAAATGCATTTATTGAATATCCTGAACCAGTTGGAAGCAACCGAAGATGAGAAAACGTATTTTGTGAATTTCTTCAAAGACAAAACCGTGACTCATCACATGGTTATTTCTGAGTTTTGTAAACTAAGAGGTGTAAATAGTGTGGAGGAATTGAAGAAAAACTAAAAGAGTTTTGAAATGAAGCTTCTACGTTTAATTTTTTTCTTCTTTCTTTTTAACTTTTGTATAGCGCAAGAGAAGATTAGCTATGTGAAAATTGATTTATCATGTGAAATGGGAATAAAGAAGGCGGAAGAAGATATCGATAATGGGATTTATAAAATACTTTCTTACGGATTAATTGTCTACAAAGACAGCGAATTTGAATCATTTTATAATGAATTTGTGAAAAATAAATATGAAGTGATTTTAGGAACTGGCGGATGTATAGTAAATGATTTTTCTGATTGCTATACTAAAACGATGCAGGACGCTGTTTTCGAAAAATTTGGAAAAGATTTTTTTGAGAAATCCAGAAAAGAAGCGCGAACTGAGTACAATACCATCCTCCAACCATAAAAGAATAAATATTCTTGAAATCCATTGATTTAAACAATTACCGAAAACAAGCCGAAGCAAAACAAGCGGAGCACAAAAAGTTTTTGAATAAAATCAAGCAAAAACCACCCAAGCATTTTGACCAAAAGATGCAAGAGATTCACGAAGAGGTATTTGAGCGAATAGATTGTTTGTCGTGTGCCAATTGTTGCAAAACCACGGGTCCGCTTTTTACACAGAAGGACATTGAGCGGTTGGCGGATTTATTCCGAATTAAACCTTCCCAATTCATTGAGAAATATTTACGAATCGACGAGGACAATGATTATGTCCTCCAATCTGTTCCCTGTCCATTTTTGGGCGCGGATAATTTTTGTTCCGTTTACGACCATCGTCCCAAAGCGTGTAGAGAATATCCACATACCGACCGGAAAAAATTCTACCAACTTAATTCCATTACCCTTAAAAATACCTTGATTTGTCCAGCCGCATTTGAAATTGTTGAAGAAATGAGAAGAAAAATGCCAACCTAAAATAAATCCAAATCATTTTTAGTCTTGGGTAATGAGTTGCTTTAGCAAAGCGTTAAACATCTTCTTTAAATTCTTTTAAAGAACCGTGTCACATTTTCGGTGATTTGGTCGTCTTTTAGGTAGAAGCCCTTAATTTTGAAAATAATTTCAATTCATAGAAGTCAAAAGGTGGAAGATTTAGTACCACAATTAAAAAAGCAGGACCGCCGCATTCAAAAAGAGCTGTTCGAAAGAGTTTCATCCAAAATGTTGGGTGTTTGCAGAAGTTATACCGGTGATTTACATCATGCAGAAGATTGTATGCTTAAAGCTTTCGTAAAGGTTTTTAAAAATATAGAATCCTATGAATCCAAAGGTAGTTTTGAAGGATGGATTCGACGAATTATGGTGAATGAGTGTTTGGACTTTTTGAAACTCAATAAAAGCTTTGTTTACAGAGAGGATTCGGATTGGGAAGAGGAAATGGATTTTGAACAAGATTTAATCGGGTTTGATGCACAGGATTTATTGGATCGTTTGCCTGAAAATTACAGAGTAGTTTTTAATTTATTCGTATTAGAGGAATATTCACACAAAGAAATTGCAGAAAGTTTAAAGATCAGTGAATCTGCCTCACGAACTCAATTTGCTCGAGCAAAAAAGAAAATGAAAGAACTGATTTTTCAACAAAAAAACATCGCAAATGAAAACTAATTTAGAGAAAAATATAAAAGAGCAAATCGAACGTCGAAAACTAGAGGTTTCAGATAATGCATGGGATAAATTAACGCAGATGATGGATGAAAAACCATCTTCTGAAAAAGGAAGAGGAGGTGAAAGTTCTTTTGCAAAACGAAAACTATGGATACCAGTTTCAGTCGCTGCTTCGATCCTATTTTTCTTCACGATTTACTTACTTAATTCAAATGAAAACGAGGAATCTATTCACCCAACAAATCAAAATACAGAGATTGTGACAAATCAAACTACGGTTGAAGAATTAAATGAAAACACAACATCTGAAACGATGGAAATTGTTGAAACTAAAAAAGAAGTTTTCATTCATCAAAAAACAGAATTAAATACTGAAAAAACCAATTCCAAAGAGATTCTAGTGAAATCAGAAGAAAGAAAAGTTTCACCTAAACCCGTAGAATTATCTCCTATTTTGGAACAGATAATAGAAAACACAATGGAAAATCCGAAAATGAAAGAACAGAAAACGGAATTAGCCTTGCAACCCAAATTGGATTCTGAATCCAATCAAAAAAAGAATTATGTAGATCCGGAAATGCTTTTGTATTCCATTGAAAACAACCAAGCAGTAAAGCAAAATAATTCCGATTCGCGCATGGTAATCATTGACTTTAATAAATAAACAACAATTAACAAAATGCTGATTAACAGCCATCTCAGCACCTTAAAATCGAACATTTAAAAACATTTAGCATGATGAAAAAGTATCTCGTCTTAGGTTTCCTATGCCTAATTTCAATGCCTTCTTTGGGGCAAAAAATCAAAATTGACTTTAACTATGAGAAAGAAACGGAAGAAAGAGTTAGTCCCATAGTTAAGGAAAAAGTAGAACAGTACGCACTGGAAGTTCGTGAAATTGTCATCACTGAAAAGTTGGCGATGGAAGCAGAAGTTGCAAAAGTGAATGAAGATTTGAATCAGGAATTAATTTCCGAAGAAGAAGCCAATAATTTGAAGGCCGATATAGCCCTTCGCTTCTCCGAAAGAATCAATTCAAGCATTGAAAATTTGAAATTTAATTTGGATGAAATCACCAAACAACAAGTTCAGTATTCGATTATGAGTACCGATTTGGAGCAACTTAAAATAGAACAAAAAGCGAAGTCAAAAGCTTACAATCCCGTAAATCAAGTAACGGGTTATTTAGCCTTTGGAATGATTTCTCTTCCAAATGATGATAACAAAAAATTAAACGATCATTTGGGAATTTCAAGTGGAATCGATGCCGGTTTAATTTACAATCGTCAATTCAGTAAGACCAGTCCGTTTACTTTCAAGACAGGAATGTATCTTTCTTGGCGAACGCTTCGTTTTGAAGATGACTATTATCTCTCAAGAGATTCAGAGGGTGTAGTTGATTTGAGTCTGTATGATAAAAATCTAAGTAAGAGCAAGTTAAGATCGACTTATTTAATGGTTCCTCTAGGAATTGGCTATAATACTTCAAAATTAAAATACGATGAAGAGGGAAATGCGTTCAGAAACGTCGGAAAAGGATTTGGTCTTTCCGCCAATGTATATGGTGGATTTCGGATTTCAAATAACAACATTGTAAAAGGGGAAAATATCAATTGGCGTCATAGGAAATCCAGTTTAAATTTGAATGATTTTGCCTACGGTGCGCAATTGACTTTAGAGTTTAAAAGCTTGAATTTCTTTGTCCGTCAAGAACTAAGTCCTTTTTTCAAAGACAAAACCTTTGATGACCGAAAAATGCTTCAATTCGGAATAAGTTTAGGGTTTTAAAGAATAAACTTTTATAACATTGTCAATAAAATCTCAATTGAATGTCTCGTTTGGTTGAGATTTTATTTTTCAAAAAACAATGATTTCCCATAGATTACCACCCTAAATTCACTTGAAAGCTAAATTTCCCACCCCACGGTTCGCCCTGCATCAAACTTTCAGAAACAACCACTTTATGAATTCCTTTTTTTAGAACTGTATAATCAACTTCTTGCCCAAAAGGACCATCTGAATTTCCATCGGAATCAATGATTTGAGAAACCCGGAGATTGGCTAAACTATCGATCGGAGTCAGTTTTAACTTTATTTTATTGGCGGTATCGGAATTGAACACAAAAATTATTTTCTGACGAGGAGCTTTCAACGAATCTATTTTCGCTTTTCCGTACACTATTTTCAAAGGAATCGTATCCGACTTTTCCAGAAACGTTTCCATCTCTGGTTTCACAGCTTTTACTGTATCAACGGTAGAAACAGGGATTGAAAGTGATTTCTTGTTTTGAACCAATGGTTTCTGATTTTCAATTCCTTTTTTAAGCTCCACTTCATATTCCTTTTTATCAAACTTTTGTGGATTGGCTGTTAGCGTTTTAGGTTCCATTTCACACGAAATAGTTACAAAGAATAGACTTAATACAAGAAATAGAAAACGCATGAAGAAAAGTTTTGGTAAATTTACGAGGAATCTTCAAATTAAAAAGAAATGTTGAACTACAAAATTATAGGTGACGGAAATCCTATTGTTTTATTGCACGGCTACTTAGAAAACATGAAGATGTGGGAAGATTATGCCGAGGAATTGTCAAAGGACTACCAAGTCATCATCGTGGATTTGCCGGGTCATGGCGAGTCAGAAACTTTTGATGAAATTCATACTATGGAATTACTTGCGGGTCAAGTGAATCAAACTTTAGGGTTTTTAGGAATTTCTGAGGCACTGATTGTCGGACATTCAATGGGTGGTTACGTTACCTTGGCGCTGGCAGATTTTTATTTTGAAAGAGTAAAAGGATTTATTTTGATGAATTCTTCTTCGCTCGCCGATACGGAAGAGAAAAAAGATTTGAGACAAAGGACGTTGGGAATGGTGGACGAAAGTCAAGAAACCATTGTGAAAATGAGTATTCCACGGTTATTCAATGAAAAAAATCTTGACCGTTTAAAGGAAGAGAGAGAATTTGCAAAAAAAATGGCATTGGAAACGCCGTTAAAGGGAGTAAAATCTGCGATTCGCGGAATGAAAGCCCGTCCGGATCGAACGTATGTTTTGGATGAATTCAGAGGGGAGATTGGTATTATATTGGGGAAATTTGACCGCGCAATTCCGCCGGAAGAATTTAAAAAAGTAATTCCTAAAAAAGATAACATTTCTGTTCTGGAATTGGATACAGGACACATGGCTTATTTGGAAGCGCCTGAAGAAACCTTGGAGTTTATTCATGAAATGGCTCGAAAAGTTTTTTTAACGTATTAAAATTTAGGGATTTCTTTGGCTTGTGTTTCTCGTTCTTCCCTTCGTTTGAGTCGTTGATCTTCGGGAAGTCTTTCTTCAAGTTTGTCGCGAACACTTAATAAAATTTCACTGTAAACTTCGGGTTGAAGTACATAATACTGAAAACTTTCCTTAAAGTCCTTCACATTCGAATTGTGTTTCTGAATGAGTTGAGCATCCAGTTTTGAGAAATCCAAGTTGTCATCCTTTGCTTCAATCAAATACGTTTGTTGTTGATGAAGATAAACATCCGCCAAAATTTCAACCATTTTTTCTTTGGGAAGTAAATTCGCAGGCTTAGTCACTGTTTTATTGCAACTTACAGTTAATAAAAAGCCAAAAAAAAGTAAGAGAATTTTTTTCATAATCGTCCAAATATACTTCGAATTCGTAACATTAAAATTCCAAAAACAGCTTCACCCATTATATTTGAATTGATTTTTGATTCGCCCGCCACGCGATTCGTAAAAATAATAGGCACTTCGACCAATTTGAAATTCTTTTTCCACGCTTTAAATTTCATTTCGATTTGAAATCCATAGCCTTTAAATTTAATATTATCCAAATCAAGTGCTTCCAAAACTTCTCTTTTGTATCCCACAAAACCTGCGGTTGCATCATTTACGGGAAGGCGCGTAACAAATCGTGCATATTTTGAAGCTATAAAAGAAAGCAAAACACGATACATGGGCCAATTAACCACATTTACACCGTGCGAATACCGTGAACCAATGGCAACATCTCCTTCGGTTTCTAAAGCATGCAATAAACGAGGCAAATCCGTTGGATTGTGTGATAAATCCGCATCCATTTCAAAAATATACGGATATTCTTTTTTCAAAGCATATTTAAATCCATGGGTATATGCTTTTCCCAAACCTTCTTTTTCTTTTCTGACTACAAGAAATAATCCTTGAAATTCAGATTGTAAACGACGAACAATCTCCGCTGTCCCATCGGGAGAGCTATCGTCTACCACCAAAACATCGAATGTGGTGTCAAGAGCAAAAACGAGTCGCAACACATTTTCTATGTTATCTTTTTCGTTGTAAGTAGGGATGATTACTAAATTTTTGGTCATCGCTTAAAAATATGCTGCTAATATAATTCATATCTATTGACTGCTTTTGTATTTTTGCAAAGAATTATGAAAATCTTCGCCTCTGTTATCTTTCTGGACCGACCTATAAAAGACCTCGATTGGGTTTTATACATCTTGATTTTTTCAATGGCACTTGTTGTTTTGGGAAGAATTCTTTTCAATAACACATTTGAAACATTGAATCGGTTTGATCGTTTTCAAGAGATCAACGACAACCAAGGATTATTTGGAATCTTATTTCAATTCATTTTCGCTATTTTGTTAAGTAGCTTATTGATGGGTTATTTTATGTCAGATTATGATTACATTTTTCACACACCGTTTTTAAAAGTAATGGCAGTGAGCCTTCTAATTTTACTTTTTTTCAGTCTTCGAACGATTTTGGGAAGAGTCGGCGCGTTTGCGTTAGGGATTTCATACGATGCCAGTTACAATTTAAAAACACTTAATTTTTATCGCGCTTATTCCACTGCTTTGTTGTGGATAACTACGCTATTGTACTATTTTTCAACACTTAACAAGACCGTTTTATTAATTGTTTTGGCCTTATTTTTAATACTAATTCGCATTCAAACCTATTTCTCTCTATTTAAAAATCAACCGGAAAAATATTCTAAGATTTGGTATTATATAATTTTGTACCTTTGCGCATTGGAAATACTGCCTGTTTTGGTATTGCTTAAATTTTTAAACATCTGGTAATCAATAATATAATAATGAAAGTAAAATCTATTCTCGTTTCGCAACCACAGCCAAATGAATCATCCCCCTACCATGATTTGGGGAAACGGAATAAAATCAAAGTTGACTTTCGCTCATTTATTCAAATTGAAGGAGTTGATGCACGTGATGTAAGACAGCAAAAAATCGATTTTTCGAAATTTACTGCGGTTGTATTCACAAGCCGAAATGTGATCGACCATTATTTCAGATTGGCCGAAGAAATGCGCTTTCAAGTGCCAGATGATATGAAATACTTCTGTCAGTCTGAGGCGATTGCATTTTATTTACAGAAATACATCGTTTTCAGAAAACGAAAAACCTACATCGGCGAAAGGGATATTCAGGACTTGGCTCCGTACATAAAAAAATTCAAAGACGAAAAATATCTGTTACCTTCATCCGACGTATTGAATCCCGAAGTGCCAAAATTCTTGGACGAAATGGGTGTAGATTGGGAAAGAGGTATTTTATGCCGTACGGTATCCAGTGATTTATCGGATTTGGACGATGTGAAATACGATATTCTCGTCTTCTTTACCCCTTCGGGAATCAAATCTCTTTTTGAAAATTTTCCAAAATTCGTACAAGGTGATACTCGGATTGCAGTGTATGGGAAAACAACCGTTCAAGCGGCAAATGAATTGGGACTGCGAATCGACATTGAAGTTCCAACACCCGAAACCCCTTCGATGGCGATGGCATTGGAAAAATACGTGACTGAGGCAAATAAGAAATAAATCCGTATTTTTGATGGACTAACTTTCCATATTAGACCATGAAAAATCAATGGGTAATCAAACCCGAGCCTGAAACTGACGCAGTACGCCTTTTAATGGATCAAGTGAGGCTAACAAAACCGCTTGCCATCTTATTAGCGCAAAGAGGAATCAATACCTTTGAGTCAGCCAAAGCATTTTTCAGACCCAATTTTGATCAATTGCATGATCCTTTCTTGATGAAAGACATGGAAAAAGCGGTGGAACGAATTTTAAAAGCAATTAAGTCCAACGAAAATATTCTTGTTTATGGCGATTATGATGTCGATGGGACGACTTCCGTAGCCATGATGTATGATTTCTTACAATCTTTTTATCCCAATATTTCCTATTACATTCCTGATCGATATACTGAAGGATATGGAATTTCTACCCAAGGAATTGATTTTGCTTCTGACAATGATATTCGTTTAATTATCGCATTGGATTGTGGAATTAAGGCCGTCGCTAAAATCGAATATGCAAATTCCAAAAACATTGATTTCATCATTTGCGACCATCATTTACCAGGCGAAAACTTGCCCAATGCGGTTGCAATTCTCGACCCAAAAAGGAATGATTGTTCCTATCCATTCAAAGAGTTAAGTGGTTGTGGAGTTGGTTTCAAACTCATTCAAGCACTGGTTCAAAAAATGGATTTCAATCCAGAGGAAGCCTATCAGTACCTCGATTTATTGGTGGTTAGTATTGCGGCAGACATTGTTCCTATTGTGGATGAAAATCGAATATTGGCGCATTATGGCCTCAAAAAATTGAGAGAATCCCCACGACCCGGATTGAAAAGCCTGTTGGGCGAAGTTCCCAAAGAAAAAATCGATATTTCTAACATCGTTTTCTCAATTGCACCAAAAATCAATGCAACTGGACGATTGGAACACGCTTCGCAATCAGTCGAATTGTTGATCGAAAAAAATTCCGATCGAATTTTGCATATTACATCCCAAATCAATACCCTCAATAACCAACGAAAGGAAACCGATGGAAACGTCACTGTCGAAGCTTTACAGCAAATCAAAGACAACAAAGAAGAAGAACGGTTTTCGACCGTAGTTCATAACGCAGAATGGCACAAAGGCGTGTTAGGAATTGTTGCTTCACGATTGATTGATACGTATTATCGGCCAACCCTAGTTTTGACAGATGGAAACGATGGTGAAATTACAGGATCAGCCCGTTCCATTAAAGATTTTGATATTTATCAAATAATTGACAGTTGTTCCGATTTATTAAGCCGTTACGGCGGTCATAGATTTGCCGCGGGTTTAACGATGGAAAAAAAGAATTTTCCACGGTTTAAAGAGCGATTTGAAGAATTGGTCAAACAAAATATCCGACCAATTCAGCGAACACCTTCATTGGAAATTGATACCGAACTTTATTTTTCTGAAATAACACCTTCCTTTCTCCGAGTGTTAAAACAAATTTCTCCGTTTGGGCCCGAAAATATGAATCCGCTCTTTTTAAGTCGTAACCTGATCGGTGGGAATTTAAAGAAAATGGGGAAAAACGGCGAACATTTAAGACTTACCTTGATGGATAATGAAAAACAGAGTTTCTCAGCCGTTGCTTTTGGATTTGGAGAACTGTACCAAGACTTTCAATACCGCCGTTTTGACGTCGTATATTCCATAGAAGAGAATTATTGGAAAGACAATGTATACCTCCAATTTAATATTCGAGACGTACGATTTAAAGAATAAAAAAAGCCAAGTTTTGAAACTCGGCTTTTATATTTAATCGTTTAGATCTTCTATATCAGCAGGCGATTCATCGGCCGGAACGAACAATCGAACAATTCGGACTGCTTTATTGACATAGGCTTTCCCCTCCTTATCATATTTGAATTTTGTAGATAAGCGCGTTTGTTCACTTCCTAATGCATTTAAAACATCTCCTTTGGAATTCATTCGATCAACTAAATCATAAAGAATATCAAAACCAACTTGTTGATATTCATTGGGCGTTTCACAATAAATGTCAAGGAATTTTTTCAAAGTCGCTCTTTCATTTGTACCATAAATATTTACCAAACGAACGGTTCCAAAAGCAAATCCTATATTTTTCAAAGCAGCAATATTGCCTTTGTTTTTCTCATTGTAAATATCATAGGCCGAAACAAATTTCACGCCATACGCTTGAAGGTTTTCAGCATCCATTTTTTTGATTTTGTTTACATACGCAGTTCCTAGCGCGTTATTGTCCGAAACTAAAACCGTAATTATCGGCGTGAAATATTCCGTTTTCACCACCGTTCCATCCGCCAAAGTCTCATTTACCGTTTCTGATTTCTGATTCAATTTATTGACATCTGTGGTAATACTTATTTCATTACTTGCCGTCCTTTTTAATTGGCCAGAAACATAATTCGCCAAATTTTGATGGCGTTCATCGGTTAAAATTTGAATTTGTTGGCCTTTGTAATTCTCTCTAATTTCATTGATAATCGCATCTGCAATCGCCTCATCATTAGGCGTAGCAATTAATACATTTTGAAATTCTTTTAAATCCTCTGAATTACTCAAAGGCGAAACCAACGCAATTCCCGAATCATTTAACATTCCTGCCAATGCTTTAAAGTTAGAAGCGAAAAGCGGACCTACAATTGCATCGTATTTTGAGAAGTTTTTAGAAGCCAACAGGTTTTCAACGGAACTGGATTGATTTTCTGAATCCAAAACAGTTAGATTTATGCGCTTTCCTTTGTGTGCCAAAGAATCCAAAGCCATTTTCGCACCGATTAATAGGTCTGTGGATATTTTTTTCTCTTGTGAACTCCCCTTAGAATCATTTAAATGAAAAGGTAAAAGTAATGCGATATTGATTTCGTTGTCATTAATTCGTTTGATGTTTTTTATGGTGAGAATATTTGCATCAGCCGATAAGGGAATTTTTAAAGTCATTCCTAATTTCAGACCTTCACTTAATTCAGGGTTGTTTTTAAGTAAATCTGAAAACGAAATATCATATAATTTCGTGATCGAATAGATCGTTTCTCCTTGTTTTACTTTGTGTTCAATAAATCCATCTTGAATGACTGCCGTACTTTTTCCTTTTTTAGGTACTTTCACGTAGGAATCTACAATCAGCCCATCTTTCTGAACACGCGGATTGAGAATGTAAAAATCATCCTGACTCACACCAAATTGACTTGCAAGTGAAAAAACGGTATCTCCTTTTTGAACCTTATACATTCCTTCAGGCGTAATTTCTTCAGTTTGATTTTTCTTTTTTGGAATTCGAATAACATCATCCGCTTTTAAACCATCTTCTAACTGAGGATTCAAGCTTTTCAACGCATCTTCACTGATCGAATATTCTTTGGTCAGTGAATAAATCGTTTGCTTGGGTTTAACTTGAATGTAGATGAAATTCGCATCTTCTTCCGGTATAAAAACCGCAGGCGCATCCGTAGTGGTAACAACCGTTTTTATTTGGCCGTCACTTTTCCCACCGGATTTTCCCGGAATTTGCAGCACATCGCCAATTTGTAAACCTCTTTCCATTAGAAAAGGGTTAGCCGCTTTTAAATCATCTTGAGAAACTCCATATTGTTTTGAAATCCCATAGACGGTTTCTTGGGCCTGTACTGTATGTGTTTTTTCTTGGGCGATTAAAAATCCTGCCATCAAAAAAAACAAAAATATGCTTATTGCTCTTTTCATCCGTTCGTCATTTAATTAACAAAAATACAATTCTTTCGATTATACCCATGATTTAATTGTAAACCTAAATTCAAGGGGTTGAATATCCCTATAAATCTCATCGATTAAATCGGGGTGATATTCCAAATAAAACGCGGAAAAATTATCCACTCTTTCCTGTAAATTTTCAGAGGGAAAGATTTCAGAATAGATTTGACTTATCCTTCCCACACGTTCTGACTGCTGCCTTTTCTCTGCTTTTATTAATCGTTTTTTCAATTTCTCAAATCCATCTAGCTGTCTTTTACGTTGGGCATTCACCATCTTCGAAAAACTCACATCGGTTTGAGTTGCTGCTTTTTCTAACTCATCAAAAATTTGCATCAATTGGCTTTCATATTCTTCAAAAGGAACTTCCACTTTACTATTTTGCCCTATATTCTGATTTAAAAGTTGATGGAAAGGTAAAAATAATTCTTTGTAGTCAATTCCTAATTTCTCCAATTTTGATTTCTGTTGATTGGAAAGAAGTAAAAGTGAATTTCGAACGACTACAAGCGGATATAAAATGTTTTGAGATTCAAAAAAATCTTTTAATTGCAGCCAATACGCACATTCACCTGCACCGCCTATGTAAGCGACATTGGGTAAAATTGTTTCTTGATACAAAGGACGTAAAAGCACATTGGGACTGAATTTTTCGGGATACGTATGCAATTCCTCCAGAATTTCTTTTTGGCTAAAACGATAATCTGAATTTAAAACATGGTATTCGCCATTCAGTAAGACAATCCGTTCTCGAATCGAACCTTCACCCAAATAAAATAAATTTATTTCCCGTGGATGAACTTGGGTACCATAGCCAGAATCCGTTAAATTTTGATTGGTTTGATTCACTGTTTGAAATGCGGTATTTTGAAGTAAATCTTCTTCAAATGCCGGAATCATCAATTTTTTTAATTCTTTATCGTCCCCATCAATCATCAATAAACCCAAATGTCCAAAAAGTTGTTGGACTAATTTTGTAGTTGCCTCGGTCAAGGTGGAGGAATTCAAATACGCATTTTGAATGATGTTTTTCAATGATTTAGCATTGGTAGAATCGGGTAAATAGGTGAAGAATTCTTCAAACACTTTGTCAATTCCGTCTAAGTTAAATCGTCCGACTGCGCCTTTTGCCTCTCGATCCCAACTGATTTTTTTTCCTTTGAAGTAGAAATGATTGATTTCTTCAAAATCATGATCTTCAGTAGCCATCCAGAAAATAGGAATAAAATTAAATTCCGAATGTTTTTGATTCATTTCATCGCAACATTTTATGACTTGAATGATTTTATAGAAAAAATACAAAGGACCGCTCAATAGATTTAATTGATGACCCGTGGTAATTGTCACACTATTTTCAAACTTAAACTTCTGTAAATGCTCTTTTTGTTTTTCACTTAAATCAAGTGTGGACAATTGTCTTTCAAGTACTTTTTGCGTAAATTGACGATGTTTATATTGTTCTAACTTCCGTTTGGATTGCTGAATTAAATTCGACGATGTGGGAAATTCATCGAAATAAGATCGAGTTTTCGTTTCATCCGTCAAATAATCATAAATAAGGGGAGAAAACTTTCCGTATTGTTTTGCATTCCAAGAAATCAATTGTGGTAATTCCAAAGTTAAAATTTTGTTTTAGACGCGTTCTTATTCTACAAAATTACAAAGATGAGACCAATAATAGGTAGAATTTTAATTACTTAAATAAAAAGTTGGTTAATTATTTCATTTTCTATAACTTAGTTCAATTAATTATAAAACAAAACGCAAAATGGGATTAGGATCATTTTTTAAAAAACTATTCGGAGGAGCTGAGGAAAAAGCTTCAGATATTAAAGATACAGCATCAAAATTGACGGACGATATCAAACACAAAGCATCCGATGCTTTGAGCGATGTCAAAGACAAATCAAAAGAAGTTTTTAAAGACGCCAAAGAAAAAGCGGAAGACTTGAAGGAAAAGGCCTCTGAAGAATTTAAAGAGGCGAAAGAAACAGCAAGCGAAAAATTTGAGGATGCGAAGGAAAAAGCTTCCGAAGCTTTCGATGATGCGAAAAAATCAGCGGAAGATTTTGCTGAAAAAGCGAAAAGCAAATTGGACGAAGTAAAGGAGGATGCCGCTGAAAAAATTCAGGAAATCAAGGATAAAGGTTCAGAAAAAATGGATGACTTAAAAGACAAAGCGGCGGATAAGGCGGAAGAAGTGAAAAAATCAGCTGAAAATCTAGCCGACAAAGCGGAAGCAAAAGCAGAAGAAACTGTTCAGGATGCCAAAGAAGTCGCGGACGAAAAAGTGAAAGAAGTAAAATCATCTGTATCCGAAACCGTTGCAAAAATGGATGAAGCAGTGGATGAAGTGACTCAAACTGCTGAAGATCGAATGAAAGATATCGAAGAGGATTTAAACGACTAATCCTAAAATTGATTATAATTGACCCGCCAATTGCGCGGGTTTTTTTAATTTAAATCATTGAAATAGCTTATGTCATCTTATTTAAAAGTGAATATATTTTTACTTTTTTTTATTCTTGTTTTTGTAAATAATGCATGTTCGAATTCTATAGAAAAGCATCCTCATTTTCCCATTGAAAGTGAAACTGTAATTGATTCCTCTTTTGCAGATGAGGCTCCTCCTTTAAACAAGCCGAAATTTGAATCGCCGAATCTTTCGAATTCAACTGCAATCTCTTTGGTGTCATGGAATATCCGGCATTTGGGTCGAACTAAAACTGAAGATGATATTCATCAAATTGCTAAGCTGCTTCGTGATTTTGATATTGTAGCAATTCAAGAAGTAGTGGCTAAGGATCCGGCTGGAGCACAGGCAGTTGCTAAGATTGTGGATGAGCTAAATCGTATGGGTAACCAATGGGATTATCAAATCAGTGATCCCACAAATAGTCCAACGGTTTACCATAGTGAACGGTATGCTTTTTTGTGGAAACCATCGAGAGTTAAAATCGTTCATCGTGCTTATTTAGATAAAGAGCTGGAGGATATTTGTTATCGAGAACCCTTTATAGCCGCTTTTAAAGCCAAGGGAAAGAGTACGCCTTTTTATGTGGTGAATTATCATTCCCGAAAATACAACGATAAGCCCGAAGAGGAAATCATCCATTTCATTGATTATCCCCAAAGATTACAATCCAATCGAATTTTGATTGCAGGCGATTTTAATCTCAATGAAAATCATCCCGTGTGGAAACCTATTTATCATAAAGGTTTTCAAAATGCGCTTTCTAACAAAAAAACTACCTTAAAAGTGAAATGTAAAAATTCAGATTATTTGGCGCATTCGATTGACAATATCTATTTCACTCCAGGAATAGAAAAGATTCAAGCGGAAAGTATTGATTTTATTGAAAACTGCGAGAATTTAGAAAGAGCGCGAGAGATTTCCGATCACTTGCCTGTTTTTATACAATTTCAAATAAACGAAAAGGATTCGCATGGATTTTAATCTTTAGCTAAAATCACGGTCAAAAATGCGTAGATGTGGGTTGAAAATATGCGGATGCTTGGGAAGTTTTATTAAATCCTTAGAATATAATTTCACCAAAATTCATTTGCATTTGAATGCTTCTAAAACCAACAAAACCCGATTAAAATCGGGTTTTGTCTTCTTTCACTTGCTTGAGCATTAATACCCAAATATTTCTTCCAAAGTCAATTCTTGAATGTCACCTAATTTTCCAACGGCTTCCCAATCCAAATTTTCCTTTTTTCCAATCAATCCAATGTTGAATTTCTTTCCCCTGATATGTTTATCAAAGAAGCTTTCCAAATCCTTCATTGTCATTTTCTGAGTTTGTGCATAAATATCTTTGTTGATATCGTAGTCAATTCCACGATCTTGTAAGCTAATCCAATAGAAATAAATCTGTGCTTTGGTATATCGTTTGGTTGCAATTTTCTTCAAAGCAGCATTTCTTGAATTTTGAAATTGATTTTCCGCCTTTGGCATGGTTGTCATTAAATCTTGCAAAGCAGAAACAGCTTGCGGTAATTTATTGGCTTGTGTTCCAATGTAAGCTACCACATAATTGTACTTATCCGATTCACTTGAATTTGAATACACCGAATAAGCTGAATAAGCCAACGATTTTGACTCACGAATTTCTTGAAATACAATGGACGATAGACCCGAACCGAAATATTCATTGAAAATTCCGGAAGGTGTCAATAAACTTTTATCGAACTTCTGTTCTCTGGAACGAAGGGCAATTTCCGCTTGGACCATATCATAGGGTGTGAAATACACTTTCCCTTCGGTAACGGGTTGATCATAAATCTTGGCAGGTGGAATTGCATTTCCTTTTCCAAAATTATGGTGTTTTGTCAAAGAAGTTTTAACCGCTGTTAAATCATTACCATAATAGAAAATCGAATGTTTATAATTCAAAAAATCTTTGATTATATCTACCAATTCCTGTGGATCAATTGCTTTTAATTCTTCCTCACTGAACTGATCTCTGAAACGGCTATCCGGGCCGTACATTGCATATTGGTTCAAAGCATTTTGGATACTTCCTTTTTGGGTTTTTGAATCTTTACGTCGTTTTAAAATCGTTTCTATGTAATTAGCATACGCTTGTTTGTCGGCTTTCGCATCGGTCAAAAGATGTTCAAATAAATGGATTCCCTTTTCCATGTTTTCTTGAAGACCTGTGATGTATACAAAGGTTCGCTTACTTCCGTCACTTACTCCAAAGTCAATCCCAATTTTGTAAAACTCCTTTTTTAAATCTTCCGGACTGTATTTTGTCGTTCCTAAATAATCCAAATAATTAACGGCTAAACTTAATTTCTTGTTGTTATCGGATCCCATTTCCGTGATGTAATACAAACTTGAAATGTCGTTGGTCGTATTTTTAATCGAAGCAATCGTTGTGTTTTTTATTTTTTCTGTTTTGATTGACTGATCAAAATCGACAAAAACAGGTTTAATTTCTTCGGTTTTTAACTTTTGAAAATCTTTGTAGAATTGCGATTCGTTTTCACGATTTAAACTCACCGGTGTAATGCCTGGATTTTCTACCCGAACTAAATCTTTGTTTTCACCCTGACGTTTGTAAACGATTACGTAGTTGTCTTGATAGTTATCATTGGCGAATTTTACAATATCCTCTTTTGTGATTTTGGATAATTCCTCCAAATTAGAAACCATTTCTGACCAATTTTTCTCCAAAATAAAAGAGTCATACATGATGGTAGCCAATGCATCTGAGTTTTCAAGGATTCTTTCTTGTTGTTTTCGTAAGTCATTTACCACCGCTTCCAACAACCAATCGTCGAAGTCTCCTTTCTTAATTTTCTCGATTTGTTCCAAAATTAAATTCTTCAACTCATCCAAAGATTGTCCTTGTTTGGGCATTCCTGTAAAGATATGTGCTGAATAATCTTTCATGATTTGTGCATTGGAACCTACATATTGCGCCGCTTGTTTTTGATTGATGTTTAAATCGATCAATCCCGCTACTTGATTGCTTAAAAGCATATCCATTAGCTCCAGAAGTTGCGCATCTTTTGTACGTGCTCCACCCACCCGATAGGCAAATTGCAAACGCTCTGCGGATTGGCTAAACACTTCGATTTCTTTACTGCCTTTCAATGGAGATTCCTTGGCAACATACCGATTCGGCTCAGGGCCTTTTTTATAGTTTCCAAAGTATTTATCCACCATTTTAATGGTAGAATCAAAATCCAAATCACCGACCAAAACTACGGCCATGTTGTTGGGGATGTAGTATTCTTGGAAATAGTTGTCTATTGCCACTAAAGAGGGGTTTTTCAAGTGTTCCGATGTTCCAATGGTGTTTTGCGTTCCATATCGAGATTCGGGAAATAAATTTTTCATCAAAGCATAATGAATCAATCTGAAATCGTTGTCTTGTGCCCGGTTAAATTCTTCATACACCGCTTCTAATTCTGTATGAAATAAACGTAAAACCAATTCTGAAAAACGTTCTGATTCGATATACATCCACTTTTCCAACTCATTGGATGGAATGTTATTTTTATACACGGTTTCGTCAAACCAAGTGTGTGCATTGGTTCCACTGGCACCTAATGAAGAAATCATTTTATCATACTCATTGGCTACGGCAAAATTCGCAGCAATATTCGAAATCGAGTCGATTTGTCTATATAAAACTGCTTTTTTATCGTTGTTCGGTTCCGCCTTATGGGCTTCATATAAATCCGAAATCTGTTTTAAATACACTTTTTCCTGATCCCAATTGTACGAACCGATTTTCGACGTTCCTTTGAACAACATATGCTCTAAGTAATGTGCTAAACCCGTGTTATCTTCCGGATCGTTGTTTGATCCTGTTCGAACGGGAATGTAGGTTTGAATTCGAGGTTCATCGGTATTTTGGGCCATATACACTTTCAATCCGTTAGCAAGGGTATACACCCGTGTTTTGGAAGGATCGTTTTCTACAATTTCATAATTGTATCCGTTCTTGTCTTTCTTCTGAAGGGTTTTGTATTGTGCCATCAAGGAGCTTGAAAAAACCAGACAAGCAATGAGCGTGATTCGTTTCATTCTTAAAAAATTGATATTGTAAGTTTCAAATATAAGGTTTTGATTGAGATGGCGAAAAAGAAAATCGAAATCAAATTCCTTTTGATGCAAAAATGGGAGGTAAATTTCCATTTTGAAAGCAGTTTTGACGAAATCCTAAGAAAGTCTCCAATTCTTTTTGTTAATATTGTAACGGAAAGTAGATTTTAACTACATATAACAATTAGTAACAAATAATTAGTATGAAAAAAATTGGACTTATGTTCGCAATAATGGGAGTGTTAGGGGCTCAATCCTTTGCCCAAAAGATCGAATTTGAAGAATATGATTTACCAAACGGATTGCACGTAATCCTGCATCAGGATCATTCTGCACCGGTGGTAGTAACCTCAGTTATGTACCATGTAGGTGCGAAAGATGAACAGCCCGATCGTACAGGTTTCGCGCATTTTTTTGAACATTTATTGTTTGAAGGAACCGAAAATATCGCACGAGGGGAATGGTTTAAGATCGTTTCAGCAAACGGAGGGAAAAATAATGCGAATACAACCGATGATAGAACCTACTATTACGAAGTATTCCCTTCCAACAACCTTCAAATGGGACTGTGGATGGAATCTGAGCGTTTGATGAATCCTGTCATCAATCAAGTGGGAGTGACTACTCAAAACGAAGTGGTGAAGGAAGAAAAACGATTGAGAGTAGACAATCAGCCGTATGGTAATTTGTTGAAAGCAGTGAAAGAGAATATGTTTAAAAATCATCCCTACCGTTGGACAACCATTGGTGAAATGGAGCATTTAGATGCAGCTACTTTGGATGAATTCTTGGCATTCTTTGATAAATTCTACGTTCCCAACAATGCCGTTTTGGTTGTTGCAGGAGATTTCCAAAAGGACGAAGCAAAAAAGATGATTGCTGATTATTTTGGATCGATAAAAAAAGGAGTGGTAACACCAAAAAAACAATTTGTAGAAGCACCGATTACCAAAGAAATCAGAGCGACTTGGGAAGACCCAAACGTTCAAATTCCGATGTTGGTTACTGCGTACAGAACGCCATCTATGAAGTCAAGAGATGCACGTGTTTTGGATATGATTTCAATGATTTTGAGCGATGGAAAAAGTTCACGTTTGTATAAAAAATTAGTGGATGAAGAGAAAAAAGCATTGGAAGTATCTTCGTTTAACTACAGTCAAGAAGACTATGGAACCTACTTCATTTACGGACTTCCTTTGGGCGAAACTACCTTAGAAGAGTTAGGAAAAGCTTTTTCATCTGAAATTAAGAAAATTCAAACCGATTTAATTTCAGATAGAGAATATCAGAAGTTGTTGAATAAATTGGAAAATCAATTTGTGAATTCCAACTCAAATTTAGAAGGAGTAGCACATAGTTTGGCTGATTACTACCTGCTTTATAAGGATGTTAATTTAATCAATACCGAAATGGATATATACAAATCCATTACACCGAAAGAGATCAGAGAAGTGGCGAAAAAGTACTTGAATGATAACCAAAGATTGTTTTTGGAGTACGGTCCAGAGAAATAATTATCAAAAATCAACAAAAGAGAAAGAATGAAAAATATAATTTATATACTAGTTATGGTATTTTTAGCTGCCGGAGCGAATGCTCAGATAGACAGATCTCAGCCCAAACCGGGACCATCGCCAAAAGTGAATATTGGAAAACCTCAAACCTTTGAATTGAAAAATGGTTTGAAAGTAATGGTGGTAGAAAACCATAAATTACCCCGCGTTTCTATCACATTGAGTTTAGATAACCCACTTTTTACAGAAGGAAATAAAAAAGGAGTCGACGCTTTAACCGGCAGTCTTATGGGAAATGGAACTTCAAAAATTTTGAAAGAAAAATTCCAAGAAGAAGTAGACTTTATGGGGTCTTCGATTAATTTCTATTCGTCGGGAGCAAGTGCAAATACCCTTTCGCGTTATTTTGGTCGTACATTGGAATTGATGGCGCAAGGTGTTACGGACCCTATGTTTACCCAAGATGATTTTGATAAGGCAATTGCTCGTTCGATTGATGGGTTGAAAGCCGGTGAAAAAAGTGTAACTGAAAATGCACAAAGAGTTGAAAATGTGTTGGTTTTTGGCGCGAACCATCCGTATGGTGAATTCACAACCGAAGATAAATTGAAAGGCTTGACGTTGAACGATGTGAAATCACATTACAAAAATTATTTCGTTCCTAACAATGCATATTTAATCATTATTGGTGATGTGAAATTTAAAGAAGTGAAGAAGTTAGTAGAAGCTGATTTCGCTTCGTGGAAAAAAGGAACGCTTCCGGTTTCTCAATTTCAAGATCCTAAAAACATAGCAAAAACACAAATTGACTTTGTGGATATGCCAAATGCTGTTCAGTCTGAAGTAGCGATTTTAAGTTCCGTGAACTTGAAAATGACCGATAGCGATTATTTTGCAGCTTTGGTTGCAAATCAAATTTTTGGAGGAGATTTCAACAGTTATTTGAATATGAATTTAAGAGAAGCGAACGGATGGACCTATGGTGCGCGTTCTTCGATTCGTGGAAATAAACACATCGGAAAATTCAAAGCGGGCGCCTCTGTTCGAAACGAAGTTACCGATAGTGCAGTGGTGGAATCCATCAAAGAATTAAAGAAAATCCGTAGTGAAAAAGTAGATGCAGACATGTTGGCTACCGTAAAAGCAGGATTGATTGGAAACTTTGTGATGGATGCCGAGAAACCCGAATTCATCGCTCGTCAGGCACTTATGACACAAACGCAAAACTTGCCTTCAAACTTCTTTGAAAATTACATTCAAAGTATAAATGCAGTTACAGCAGATCAAGTTTTGAAAGCAGCTCAGAAATATTTCAGCTTGGATAATTCCCGAATTTTAGTCGTCGGAAAAGCATCGGAAGTTTTACCGGGATTGGAAAAATTAGGGTATTCCGTAAACTATTACGACCGTTTTGGCGCAAAAACAAGCAAGCCCGAACAGAAGAAAGTAGATGCAAATGTAAGTGTACAATCTGTGTTGGATAACTACATCGCTGCGATTGGAGGAGACAAAACAAAATCTATAAAATCGTTGGTTGCTACCTATTCCGGAACGGTTCAAGGAATGGCGTTGAATCTTAAATCAATTTCTACTACAGAAGGAAAAAGTGCAACCGTTGTATCGGGAATGGGTATGGAACTTCAGAAAAGCGTTTTCAATGGTAAAACAGGATACAATGCACAACAAGGTCAGAAAGCGGATTTAACTTCCGAAGAAATAGCGGACTTTAAATACAGCGCACAACCTTTCCCGGAATTGACTTTGGGAAAAAAAGAAGGCGTTACTTTGGCAGGAATTGAAAATTTCGAAGGAAAAGAAGCGTATATCATCGCAGATGGGAAGAAAAAACAATTCTACGATGTAAAAACCGGACTTTTGTTGGGAACCACTATTGAACTAGAGGCTGAAGGACAAAAATTTGTACAAACCATTGTTTATAACAACTACAAAGACTATGATGGAATTAAACTTCCCAGTCAGTTTACAATGAATGTAGGTGTAGATATGGTTTTTGATTTACAAGATGTTAAATTCAACCAAACAGTTGCTGACAGCGAATTTGAATAATATATTTAGTTTTTTATAATTGAAAATAGAGTCCAATTTTGGGCTCTATTTTTGTTTTAAAGAGATATATTAAGTGGTTATAATTAATAAATTAGTATCAAGTTTGGGGTTAATCTACCTTTCGGCTATTTTATTTTTCTTATCTATCATTTTAAACATATAGTAAAAACCAGTTATACAAATCTTTGCACGCACTCAGTCCGTAAGAATATAGAAATAAAACAATTAATCAAAAAGCAATTGAATCGTATATTTTAAATTGAAGGAAAAATGCGAAGTATACACCCTGACTCCCAATCTTTTTTTGACTTTTTAACCGACCAAGGTCCGAAACCAAAAAAGGAAGGTGTACACCGAAAAAAAGAAGAAGGGTGACTTCAAAAACAAAACCCAAGTATCTGGATTTAAATTTTTAATCGTTTTTTAGTTCTTGATTTTATCAGTTTCTTCTCCTTAAAAATTCTTGATACCTAAGACTTTATTTAGATTTTACCACTTTAAAAGTGGTAGAAAACTTTTCATTAATTATTCTTACAAGATAGATTCCTTTTGGTAAATTCCCGAGATTCAAAGTATTTTGATTACTTCCCGTATCGTGAGTTGAAATTTTGACTCCCAGGGAATTATAAATTTCGATATGTTTTATCTTTTCAGTTGCCTCAATAGTCAGATGATCACTAAATGGATTAGGATAGATCTTGATGTCGCTTTTATTCCAAACATGTAGACCCAACGTTGATACGTTCACCGTATAATCTTCGATTTGTCCGGCTCCTATCATAGAACATGGATTCTCTATATCTGAGAGCGTATTTACTTTTTTGATTCTCATTCGTGTTTCACCGGATTGTGCAGAATTGGGGACAGAAATCTCTTCTGTAACTAAGACTTGGTCATCACCATTAGAATTAACTAAGGGTTGAGAAAAAAGATAGGTTTCTTGGTTATCATCAAAATCACCGTCTTGGTTCCAATCAATAAATGCGATGATATAATTTGGATTGTTCCCATTTGTGTTGCCTTTAACCGTCAAATTATAGGCTTCTCCGGCTTGGAGATTGGCGACGGGAAGATTAAAAATTTCATGATCAGGAGAATCATTGATAATGGGAGAGGTTGAATTTTGAATTTCATTGAATCCGACAAAGCTAATGGGCTCTACAATGAAGTCAAATACCACGGGCCCACAATAGGGTTCAAAATCATTATCCCCTGTTGTGAATGTAAATTCTTCACAATTTTCAGAAACTCCTGTTTCATTTACTGCCTCTACTCTCCAGTAATAGGTTTGATTCGCCTCCAATCCTTCTATCTGAACTGAAGTTGTAGATAAGTCCGTCAAATAAGGAGTGGTGGAATTTTGATTTGTACTAAGATAAAATGTATAATTTAGGGTTTCCTGATTTGGAGCTTCCCATTGGAAATCCGTATGTAATATATCTAAATCAGAAGAATTATTAAGAGGTGAAACTAGTACAGGACAATCAGGAGCTGGTTCCGGTACTTCTATACTAAACTTGTAAAAACCATGATCAGCAGTATTATCTGATTCTTCCCCAAAAAAGTACAAGTACCCATCGTGCTCAAATAAGCGATTTATCATAGTAAAATGCGGAGCAGAAAATAGAGAATAGGTGTTGGGCTCGGTACCATCAGAAATAAAGATGGATCGTCCATTTTCTTGAGAGGAGTTGTCTACTGCTACAAAGTAGAGCGAGTTATAAAATTCTCGACCATAATTATTTGAAGGTGACCATAGGTTATCACTTAGTATTGTTTTTGTAAAGCCATCTGTTTTCCATATCCGACTATTACCGTCTGTCGTAAAGCTTGAATAAATTTGATTCTTATAAAGCATATAATTACTCGAATTGGTCATTCCCGAGCCCGAAAAAGTTCCAATAGTAGAAAGAACGGGCTGTTCAATTCCATTTGAAAAATAAGTTCCTTCTTCGGTTGGAATATAGACTAAGTCATTCAGTAAAAAAGGTTCGGGAGAATTTCCATAAAAACCATTTCCAACATTAAAAGTAAAATCAGGATTAAGTGTATCCGTTTCTAAATTTATAGATATATATTTCCCATAATTTGTAGGTTGTTTGCTGGTGTAGATCAAATTATTCCCTAGCTTGACGACGTTACTTGTCGAGGTGATGCCAAAAGTATTTGTTTCATAAAAGGTATGATCTAATGTAATCAGTTGGTTTGCGGTCAAATCATATTTATAGATATAAAAGTTATGTCTATTATACGAGTATTTTGATGCGAAAAAATATATTCCGTCTTCATAAAGGTAAAAAGCATCTCCATTATTGGCATTAAACTCCCCTACAACCTGATTAGAGTTCATATCCAAAATGGTGAATTTTGTCAGATTACTCGTGTCATTTTGATAGATTAAGTAATGATCAAGCAATGCTTTGAAGTCGAAATTTGAAATAAATTCTTCAGGCAAGTAGGTATCTAAATTTATTTTATAAAAATAAGCTCCGTATTCAAAATAAACGGAATCTTCGAATTTATGAAAGTTGCCAAAATTTATCCAATAGACATTTGAGGAACGATAAAAATCATGATTTACTGTAACCTCCCCTGTTAGAGCATTATAGGTTGCTAAATAATTCCTCCATTGTCCATTCTCATATTTTTTAGCCGAACAAATTATTGTATTATCCTCTTCAACTAAAAAATGAGGAATGAGATATTCACTAAAACCCTCTGCAATGATTTTCTCAGGAATTTGTGCAAACAGGGATTGAAAAATAAAAAATAACGAAAGAATACTTAATGATGGTTTCATAATTGAACTTAAAAATCCTGCAAATTTAAGAATATAAAATGGTTTTGAAGCTACCCATTTTTGTCACCCATGGAAAGGGAAATATTTTTAATAATGGTTGTTCAATAATTCAAATTGTTTAGGATATAAACAGAGCAGGATTTACACACGCGTAAAAATTCTTTTTTTCTAATAGTGCCCAATATCAAACTTTAAAAGGTTTCTTGATTATTCAAACTGGCTTAAACGCTAAAACTTGGACACTTTTTTCTATTTATTCATGAATTAAATTATCACAATTAAACCCTATTTTCTTTAGATATTTGAATGGTGATAAATAATTCAGTCCACCGTGGATTCTTTCAAAGTTATAAAATTTTCTGAACCGTTCCATTGTTGCTTTTAAATCTTTTAAATTTTCAAATTCAAATCTTTGACAAACAGCACTTTCCATAATCGAATGGTAGTTTTCAATATGTGCATTCTGTTCTGGCGTAGCGGGTTTGGTAAACTCTTGACTTACACCTTTTTCAACAAAATACTCTTGGACTATCGAAGCTACAAATTGACTTCCATTATCATTTCTTACGATGAAATTAGCGGGTAATTTATAGTGAGAAATAATTTGCTCAAATAGCTGGATCACATCCTCTTTCCCGATATTATATGCACTATATTGTCCCATATTCCATCGGCTATAAACATCCAAAACAGTTAGCATCATTACGTTGGTTCGACTTCCTTGAACATACACAAACTTAATGTCGAATTCAAAAAAATGAAACGGTTTTTCAACAGTAGGAACCAATTCTTTCACCCAATTTCGATTTCTTAACTTGCCTTTATTTCTTTGAAATTTCAACAGATTATTCTCCTTCATAATTCGGTAAGTTCGGGTAGATCCAATGGAATAACCTAATTCCTCTTTCAGGTGTTTATAAGTTTGGTGGATTCAAGTTATAAATGCAACTTCTAAGTTTTCGTTTAGTTTTTGAGCGAAAACTTCATTGGGCGTTTTAAAACCAAATCTTTTTCGTGGTCTGTTGTTTAATATATCTATTACTCTATCGATTTGTTTTTGGGTTATATTTTCAAAATTAGTCTTTTTTGGAAAATATTACCTAACGAGTCCATTCAAATTCTCATTAGCTCCTCTTTCCCAACTGTGGTATGGCTTTGCAAAATAATAATCTATTCCGAGTTTTTCTGCGACTTGTTGATGATTGGCAAACTCTTTTCCATTATCAGAGGTAATGGTATGCAACAGCGGCTTCCAATCCTTTAAAAGTTCCATAGTTTTAGTTTCTATAGCGATTGATTCTTTCGTTTCAACCTTACCCATAAAGAGCAATCCTGTCGCTCTGTCATTGATTGTTAAAAGTGCTCCATTGTGATCTTTTCCAATCACTAAGTCGATTTCTAAATCTCCAATTCGCTCTTTTCTATCAACATTTTCCAATCACTAAGTCGATTTCTAAATCTCCAATTCGCTCTTTTCTATCAACAATTTCAGGACGCTCACTTATGTCTATTCTGTTGGTTATCAACCCTCTATTGTCTTTTGAACTACCTCTTTTACGATACTTTTTACCTTTGGTTCTCAAGTGTTTGTATAATTTTCCTCCTGCTCGTTTATCCGACCAGATGTATTGATATATACGTTCGTGAGAAACCATTTTTTTACATTCTAACGCAGCTCTTCCAACGATCTGTTCTGGGCTAAAATCTTGTTCTAAATAGTGTAATACATTAGCTTCGACTTCTTGTGTAAACAGACAGTTTTTGGGTTATCAAATCAATCATAAAAAAACCTACCGTTTAATGAAAGAAAACAGTCTTTTAAAGCCTCAAAATAAGAAGCCAGCAAAGAACTATGTGAAATACAGAAAAGTATTGCCGAGAG
>Ga0098067_1000032_pt1 | contig 71546 bp, 60 predicted proteins | sample 26_taG_FD_92578 | JGI IMG/M metagenome (GOLD analysis project Ga0098067, IMG submission 92578) | Marine viral communities from Cariaco Basin, Caribbean Sea - 26_WHOI_OMZ | ecosystem: Environmental > Aquatic > Marine > Oceanic | place: Caribbean Sea: Cariaco Basin | collected 2014-11-09
AGATCATGCAGCATAAGGCGGTTTAGTAACTATTCCTGAAAATCGTCACTGAGAGACCTACTCTCATCTGTTTTAAAGCATTGATAATCCAACGGATTATCATTCAAGTCACACACGTTTCGCAGATTTGCGATGGGCGGGCATTTTAGCACCGAATTTCCCCTCGAAGGACTGCCCTCCAAATATAGCACTTTACTTTAATCCGAAGCACTGAACCCCGCCTATTGCAAATGTGCTGTTATGCCCTGTGCTTTTCACTTCATCGCTCTTTTTCTAAGTTCTTCTCTTATAAATGCGTCAATTTGTTTTTCTCCTTCGAGATTGAAATATTTTCTAAAAATAGCGTCAAAGTCAGGATAGCTTAGAAGGTTTTTTACTTCTTCCACACCACCCTTGTCATGGGCCATTTGTATTAGTAGGCCTTGAAGGGTATATATAGGATTATGAGAATTATCTACATAGTAGTATGATTCCTCTAATATCCCGTATAAATTAACATCTTTGCCTGCGGTTGAAACGTGATTATATAGATATTTAATATTTTCAGTTAAAGTCTTTCCCATGCTACCTCCATAAAATGTTGCTAAACCTTCTAATAGAGGAGTTTCTGTGAAAATGGGGTTTAAATAAATGTGTGTTGTTTCGTGAAAAATTGGCGAAAGTCCATTTAATACGATAAGATTATTAGAAAGGTCAGAAATGCCACTAGAAGGATTGTTTGTAGATGACATGAGGTTAAAATCAAAGCCAAGTATTGTGTCTGTCTCCTTGTGTGTTTTACCATAAATTACTATCATCTTCTTTTGTTCTCGTATGTTGAAATCGCTTTTTAATTTACGTATAAAAGCTATCAATTCATCCAATGTTTCTTGAGGAATTACAGTCCCTGTCACAGTGTATATCCTAAAGTCATTGTAATCTATAACTTCAATATTTTCCTCTACCTCGATTGGTGCATAAAGTTTGTATTTATCGTCTGTTTTTTTTACATAGTGGTTTACTATTGCAAGCAATTTTATATGGCTGGTAGTGTCTGACCAACCCATAGCCGTTTTAATTTGATAAAAATTATTTTTATAAGGAAGAATAGACAAAATTGTAGGATAGGCCATCAGAAGAGTTGAGTTCTCGGTATTAATTGCATGTAAAGTAAGGTCTGGCTGTTTTAAATTACTTCTAATGTCTTCATTCCAAAAGTCTAAATATGCGGTGGAACCTTTTGATGGTCTTGATTCCAAATATTCAGTCCAAAATTTTAAAATATCCTTATGTGCTACAGAAGATGTATCAATGCCCGGATTTAGTTCTATCTGTCCGAAACATAGTTTTGATATAAGGACAAAAATGAAACTGAAATTAATATTTTTGATTGATGTCGTCATTAGCATTGGGCATAACAATTGGATATACGCAACGAGTTGCGCCTATTTCCTTTATATATTTCTATCAAACATATTATTTTTTAGCATAGAAACCAAAGGACTTTCAATCTTTTTATTGGAGACCTTTAAAGTAGCAGTATATATCGAAAGGCTATGAAATACGCCTCAATAGACAATTTTGATTGAGCCTATTGTTGGTTTTAAAAAGTTAAAAACTAGTCTAGTTAACAATCAAATTCTAAACAAAAACACGAATTTAAATATTTGATTTCAAGCCTTATTCGACAGCAAACGTATGCTTACCGTTAAATACGAATAAGGCAGAAGTGGGAGTAAAAAAGTGTTCAACTCCAAGGAACTGAACACTTTTATAAGATTATAAATTGATCTTAATATTCAATTTTCTTTTGGTAATTTTCGTCAATTTTATGTGCTTTATCCACCGGATATTTTCCCGTAAAACATCCAAAACAATGATCGGTGGATCCTAAAATATCGATTAAACTTTCGACAGATAAGAAGTCCAAACTATCGACACCCAGATAACGCGCCAACTCGACTTTATCCATATTGGCGGATATTAAATCCTTTTTGGTCGGCATATCAATGCCCAAATAACAAGGTGAAACCACAGGTGGAGATGCGCTACGGAAGTGAATTTCCTTGGCTCCCGCTTCTTTTAAAATCTTAATCAGCAATTTACTGGTCGTACCTCGAACGATAGAATCATCCAAAATCACTAAACGTCGACCTCGGATTTTTTCACCAATGGGATTCAATTTCAAATTAACAATTCGTTCTCGCATCTCCTGTGAAGGCAAAATAAAAGAACGACTCATGTATCGGTTTTTGACCAAAATCGGTTCAAAGGGTATTCCCGAAGCTTCGGCATAACCAATTGCAGACGGAACGCCCGAATCGGGAACACCAATTACAACATCCGCATCAACCGGCGATTGCTCGTACAACTTTCGACCACTGGCAACCCGTAAATCGTAGATTTCTTGTCCTTCCATGGTAGAGTCAGGACGGGCAAAATAAATATATTCAAATGAACAAATTCTTCGTTTGGTTGGCTGTTCCAAAGAATAGGAATGCAAACCCTCTTTGTCTGCAATCACAATTTCTCCTGGCTTTACATCGCGAAGGAATTTCGCTCCTATCGCATCCAAGGCACAGGTTTCTGAACTGAAAACATAGGTTTCTTCACCAATTAAACCAATACATAGCGGACGAATTCCATTGGGATCCCGAAAAGCTGCCAACGAATCCTTGGCCAAAAGGACAATGGAATAGGCTCCTTTGATATCTTTCAATCCTTTTTGAATCGCTTCGTGTAAACTCAAATCGGAATGCCTTTGAATCGAACGTAAAATCACTTCCGAATCGGAAGTGGCTAAAAAAGGCAATCCTTCTTTGATTAATTCTTGTTTTAATTCTTCGTATTCAAACACATTTCCATTGTGGGCGATGGAAAAATGAGGTTTTCCATAATAATTAACGGCATACAACGGTTGAATGTTCTTTTTACTCACACTTCCTGCGGTGGTGTATCGCGTATGTCCAATTACTGCATTTCCCTGAAAATCATCGATGTTTTCAATGTCCTTAAAAACGTCCAAAACCAAACCTTCGGATTTGTAGGTCTTTATGACACCGTTTTTCAATACGGAAATCCCGCACGCCTCTTGACCTCTATGTTGCAATGCAAAAAGACCAAATTGTGAAAGTGAAAATGTATCGATGGGATGGGGTGAAAAAACACCAAATACACCGCACTCTTCTTCCATTCCGTCTAAAACCTCTTCATTTAACGTTTTTTTCAACCAATTTCTTTGATAGAAATCCGTAGCATCCTTCGGTGTGTTGTGTGTTGTTTTCATTTTTAGGGTTTTTAACTTAAAGAATTACATTCCAAAGTTTTTAATATTTATTCATTCCTTCTGACTGATACTTGATACTAAGAAAAATATGTCACTCCATTTTTGAAGATATTCATCACCTCCATTTCCGGAATGTTTTGGAAACAGCCTTCTTCGAAACGCTCAGGATGGGCCATTCGGCCATAAACTTTTCCACATGGACTCACAATTCCTTCGATTCCTAAGGTGGAGCCGTTGGGATTGAAAGGCATTTCGGAAGCAATATTTCCTTCTAAATCAATATATTGAGTTGCTATTTGATTTTGATCAAACAGGATTTTCAAATTCTTTTCATCGGCCACGAAACGACCTTCACCGTGTGAAACGGGAATCCAATAGTCCTTTCCAGCCATTCCATCCAACCAAGGCGAATGGGAATCATTCACTCTCACTTTTACCAATTGCGCATTGTGACGCCCAATTTCATTAAATGTCAAAGTCGGTGTATCTTCTTTCAATTCTTGAATTTCACCATATGGTAATAAGCCCGATTTAATTAAACCTTGAAATCCATTGCAAATTCCCAAAATCAATCCGTCCCTTTCCAATAATTTATGAACACTTTCTTTGATTCTTTCGTTTCTTAAAACCGTCGCAATAAACTTTCCAGAACCGTCTGGCTCATCTGCAGCAGAAAATCCACCCGGAATAAATAAAATCTGTGCATTGTCGATAGCTCGGGTATAAGCTTTCACCGTTTCTTCAATGTCTGCTTCCGATAAATTACGGAAAACACCTATTTCGGTATCTGCTCCTTCTTTTTGAAAAGCCTTTGCACTGTCGTATTCACTGTTGGTTCCTGGAAAAGCAGGAATGTAAACACGCGGTTTTGCAACTTTCATTTTCGGAATCGGTCTTCCCGGTTTTGGAATCGATGTGGAAATATCCAATGGTTTTTTTGCCGCTTGAGATTTCAATGTTTTCTCTGGAAATAATTCGGCAAATGTAGATTTCCACGCTTTCATTACTTCGTCTCTTTGAATTTCGATTCCATCAAATCGAAGGGATTTATTTGTATTGGTTTCTCCTAACAAATGGAAATTGGATTGAATGTCCGATGGAATATCCAAATCCTGTACATGTTCCACAACAATTGCAGTTGGATAATATTTCATCCACGATTCAACTCCAATCGAAGTTTTCACCTCAAATCCAATTTGATTTCCATAAGTCATCAAAGCCAAAGTTTCAGCCAATCCACCAAACTTCGCTGTGGCTGCAGATAGTATATTTTTATTGTTTGCGTAAATGGTGTCAAAAACGGCTTTCAAATTCGTTTCGTCCAACAACTGATCCTCAGTCATCATTGGAATAAAAACCGAGATTTTGGAATTTGTTTTTTGGAATGTAGCCGCAGTGATATTCTCCGATACATTGGGACAAACCGCAAATGAAATCAAAGTCGGCGGAACGTCAATATCTTGGTAACTTCCACTCATACTGTCCTTTCCACCAATCGCTGGAAGGCTTAATTGTTTTTGAGCTTCAATCGATCCCAACAAAGCAGCAAATGGTTTTCCCCATCGTTCTGCTTCGTCTCTCAATCGTTCAAAATATTCTTGGAAAGTCAAACGAATATCCTCGTATTTCCCACCACCCGCAACGATTTTCGCCACACTTTCCATCACTGCGAAATACGCTCCGTGATACGGTGACCAACGGCTGATTTCTGGATTAAATCCGAAAGAAGCCATGCTTACTGCATTTGTAAATCCATCGGTTGGGAATTTCTGAACGCTGATATCTTCAGGAGAATTTTGAGTTTCTCCACCAAATGAATTCAAAATGGTTCCTCGTCCAACATTGTTATCGAACATTTCCACCATTCCTTTTTGGGATGCGTGATTGAGTTCTTGAACGAGTTGGATGAATTTTTCTTTGGAGAATTCCTTTAAGGAAAATGGATTTAAATCCTCGCCATTTGCAACGGTTGCATGGGCTTGTTTTCGAACGCCATTAGTATCCAAAAACTTTCGATCCAATTCCACGATTTTTTCTCCTTTCCAAGTAATTGTCATGACATCGTCCGCAGTTACGTTTGCAACCACGGTAGCTTCTAAATTCTCAATGTGAGCGAATTGAATAAATTTCTCGGCATCTTTCGCCTCAACCACCACAGCCATACGCTCTTGGGATTCAGAAAGTGCAATTTCTGTCCCATTTAACCCCATGTATTTTAGTGGAACGGTATCCAGATTGATGTTCACACCCCGGGCAATTTCACCAATCGCAACCGAAACACCCCCGGCACCGAAGTCGTTGCATTTTTTAACCAATGCCAACACTTCTTTATTTCTAAATAATCGTTGAATTTTTCGTTCAACAATTGCATTTCCTTTTTGAACTTCGGAACTCAACTCTTCCAATTTTTGTCCGTCGTGTGTTTTCGAAGAACCCGTTGCGCCTCCTACTCCATCACGACCGGTTTTACCTCCCACCAAAATCACTTTATCTCCGGCATTCGGTTCTTCTCTTCGAACCCAATCTTTTTTCACAGCACCGGCGACGAAACCAACTTCCATTCGTTTGGCTTTGTACCCATCATCGTAGATTTCTCTAACAAAAGTTGTAGCTAAACCGATTTGATTTCCATACGAGCTGTAACCTTGCGCGGCTTCTTTGGTAATTTTACGTTGGGGTAATTTTCCAGGAAGTGTATCTTCCACTTTCTCCAACGGATTGGCAGAACCGGTAATTCGCATTCCTTGAAAAACATAGGCACGTCCGGACAATGGGTCACGAATCGCACCGCCCACACACGTTGAAGCGCCTCCAAAAGGTTCTACTTCTGTGGGATGGTTATGGGTTTCATTCTTGAATTGCAACAACCATTCTTCTTCTACGCCATCGACTTCGATGGGAACGACAATGGAACAAGCGTTGATTTCTTCCGAAATATCAATGTTTGTTACTTTTCCTGTTCGACTTAAATATTTCCCCATGATGGTTGCCATATCCATCATTCGAATCGGCTTGGTAATATTGAGTTCTTGCCGAACTTTTAGGTAATAATCAAAGGTTTTCTGAAGGGTTTCTTGGAATTGATTCTCAAATTTAACTTCGGTAATCTCGGTTTCAAAAGTCGTATGACGACAGTGATCGGACCAATAGGTATCCAATACTTTCAATTCGGTTTCGGTCGGATTTCGTTGAATGGATTTGAAATGATCTTGAATAAATTCCAAATCATCCATTCCCATAGAAAATCCAAAATCCGAATGAATTTCTTCCAGTTGATTGACGGAAGCATGGATAAAACCTTCCACAACGGGAACGGGCCTCACGGGTGTTTTTTCAGACAAAACGATTTTATTCAAATCTTTTTCGCGGGCTTCAATTGGATTGATTAAGTAGTTTTTCACTTTCTCTAAATCAGAAGAGGAAAGACCTTCGAATACATACAAATACCCAGTTTTCACTTCAGGTTCTGCAGCGCCCATCAATAACAAACATTGATCTGCCGAATCGGCACGTTGGTCGTATTGTCCAGGAAGGGGTTCAGATGCGAAATAAGAGGTTCCTACTTTGAATTGAGCAAGTAATTCTTCTAAATTTAAATGTGCCATGTCCGTTACAGGATCTGCAAACACTTTAAATAAAGTCGACTGCAGCTGTTCTTCCGTAATTGCAAATAGATCATAAATGACAAAAACCTTGCACTCTATTCCAGCGACAAGGTTCTGTAGTTCTTTCGTTACTCTCTGACTATGAACATCAAAGTTGGATCTCTTTTGAATAAAAATTCGTTTATTCATATTTCTTTTTACATTAATTTTTAATAAATCAAAATACAAATGAAGAGTATGGTAAAAAATAACATACACTTCACTTGTAGAAACAGATTTACGGTCTGTTGTAGAAACGCTCATCCTTATTATGAGCTTATACAAATTGAAGTGAATTCACACAAAATTTTACTTGGCAAAAGTACGCTATTTATTTGGGATTTTAAGTAGAATTGGATTTAATTTAAACCTGATTTCCAACCAATTTCTGTTAAAAAAAATAGAACGATTGAGTATGTAATCCAATCGTTCTATTCCGGTGTAATTAGATTTTGAAATTCTATAGACCGTTTTTTATGTAATGGATAATGGCACGTCGAATATCGTGTGCAATCTCTCCTTCGTTGGGTTTGTCAATCTTTTTCACAGCGGGATTGTCGGCATTTAAAAACGGAATATCCAATCCCATCATCAAAAAGTCATTCATCGCAATGTTGTACACTTTATTTTTATCAATGGGCTGGTTTCCAATTAACCATTTTCCATTTGCATTTTTAACCAAATTATACCGTTGTAAATACGCTCCCGTTCCGACTGCGTTTTCTCCATAATCCAATACTTTTTCCAACAATTCTCCGGTCATATCTACTTTGAAAACGCTTCCACCAAATGGAAGAACTCGAAATATATCTTTACTGGTTACATCTCCTTCCAAATGGTCATCAATTCGGATTCCACCACCGTTTAAAATGGCTGCTTGCGGCTTATCGTCGTAAACATAAACCATTGATTGTGCAATCATTACGCCTAAATTTGTTTGTTCACTTCTGCTCGCGGTATCCGTTCCATCCAATGGAACAACTGCATTATAAATAACTTCATTTGGATTTTGAACCAACGTACTTAAATTATCATCCAAAACTTTGTTCCATTTATCCACTACTTTTTGAACTTTCGGTGAAGATTTTTGTTTGTCTGTCACCATCACCAATTCAGAATCTACATTTAGATTTTTTGTTTTGGTGTTGTAAACCAAGGTATGCACATACAGACTGACTGCATTGGCATCTGCTTTTGCAATTACGGTTTTGCCTACTTTATGCAACATATTGTTGTGTTCGTGTCCACCCATAATCAAAGGTAAATTTGGAATTCGTTTGGCAATTTCTTTGTCTTCCTCAATGGCAACATGGGTTAATCCAATCACAAAATCAGACACTTTGGATGCATCGTAATAAGCACGTTCTGCTTCATCGTAAATATCGCCGTAAAACACATAATCTTTGGGATTGGATGGAAGAACCACACTAAAAACACCGAATTTTATGGAATTTCCTGAAGAATTGGTCGCGGTGTAAATTTCATAATCCGAAGCTGAATCACTTCGGTTTTCATTTTCCATTCGGAAAGGATGTTTACCACTCTCGGTTACGTGAAGCGCGTTTGCGGTTGTCCATTTGAAGTTGGACTCATTCAATCTTTTTAGTAAATCTTTTTCTTTGAGATCAAATTCATGGTTTCCAAAAGTCACCAAATCCAAATCACTCGCATTTAGCACTTCCACCATTTGTTTTCCTTCCAATCTTTCTCCATCCACTTTTATCGTTCCCAAGAGGGAAGGATTTAAAAAGTCACCCGCTAAAAAATAATACGTATTCGGATAGTCGTTTTTTATAGAATCTCGGATGTAAGCCACACGTGCCAATCCACCGTTTTTTCCGGCATTGATGGCGTCGATTTCATATACATCGTTGATTTGAACAATTTTCATGGTGATGGTATCCGACTCGGACACGGTTGTCTGCTGAGTTTTACATCCAATAGCAAAAACGCCAAGCAAAGAAATAATTAAGATTTTTTTCATTTTTTAATTTTTAGTAGTGTACCAAAATACGAAATATTTTTGAATAGGTAAAGTCAATTCAAATTCTGACAATTCGATTTTAAAACTAACTTTGAAGAATTATTTAAGAAATAAAAGGTAAATTCTTACACTTTCAAATCACTTTCCATTCCCAATAAATCTTTGTTTTGATCCAAAATAGGTTTCACTTGATTTTTCAAGAATTCTTCGGTTTGAATCGGAGCAAATCCAATGAAATTTGCAGGATCTAAAACTTGCTGCAATCTTTCCTTGTCGATATTAAATCGAGAATCGGCAAGAATTCGTTCCACCAAATCGTTGGGCTTCCCTTCGACCTTCACTTGTTTTCCAGCTTCCATACTGTGTTCACGGATTAATTCATGCAATTCCTGACGGTCGCCCCCTCGCTTTACGCCTTCCATGATGATGTATTCTGTCGCCATAAAAGGAAGTTCATCTTGAATGTGTTTGGCAATTACTTTGGGATAAACCACCAATCCATCCAATACATTGTTCCAAACGATTAAAATTGCATCAATCGCCAAGAATGCTTGAGGCATAACTAATCTTTTGTTGGCAGAATCATCCAAAGTTCGTTCAAACCATTGGGTTGAAGCGACCATTGCAGGACTACTCGCCAAGGAAATCACAAATTTCGACAAAGCAGCGATTCGTTCACTACGCATCGGATTTCGTTTATACGCCATGGCCGAAGATCCTATTTGACTTTTCCCAAAAGGTTCTTCCACTTCTTTTAAACTTTGCAACAACCGAATGTCGTTAGTGAATTTATGAGCAGTTTGTGCGATGTTGGATAAAGTCGCCAAAACTTGGGCATCTATTTTCCGATCATAGGTTTGACCGGTTACGCCCAACACTTTTTTGAATCCAAAGCGTTCGGAAAGTTTGGAATCCAATTCTTTTACTTTGGAATAATCATTGTCAAATAATTCCTTGAAACTTGCTGCCGTCCCGGTTGTTCCTTTAACACCTCTAAATTGCAACGTATCGATTCGGAATTCCAATTCTTCAAAATCCAACAAAACCGATTGCAACCAAAGTGTCGCTCGTTTTCCAACGGTGGTTAATTGAGCCGCTTGAAAATGGGTAAATCCCAAAGTGGGTAAATCTTTGTATTCCAAAGCGAAGTCATGCAATCCTTTGATCACATTGACCAATTTCTTTTTAACCAATAACAAGCCTTCCCGAATTTGAACCAAATCGGTATTGTCCTGGACAAAGGCCGAAGTCACACCCAAATGCAGAATCGGCATCGCCTTTGGCGCAACGTCACCCAAAGTATGAACGTGTGCCATCACGTCGTGACGGAACTTCTTTTCGTAGGCAGCTGCAACGTCAAAATCAATATTATCCACATTTTCACGAATTTGTTGAAGTTGCTCTTCCGTAATATCCAATCCCAATTCTTTCTGAATCTCTGCCAATGCCAACCAAAGTTTTCGCCAGGTAGAAAATTTCATTTGAGGTGAAAAGTTATATAGCATTTCGTCACTGCTATAGCGTGACTCTAAAGGGTTTTGGTATTTGTTGTGCATAGTTTTGGTATCAAGTATTTGGTGTCAAGTAATGAGTAATTGCTAAATAAAAAAGGCTACACAAGGTAGCCTATAAACTTATATTTTTAAAATAATTCTTTTCGGATAATATTCTGAGATCGGTCTGGACCAACAGAAACCAAGTAAATATCAATTCCTAAATACTCTTCAATGAAGTGAATGTATTCTTGTGCATTTTTCGGCAAATCATTGAATGAATTTAAATCGCAAATGTCTTCTTTCCAGCCCGGTAATTCTGCGTAAATCGGTTCGTAATCATCTAATTTTGTGGTCGATGCCGTGAAGTTTTTCTTGATTTCACCGTCTTCGGTTTTGTAAGCTGTACACACTTTAATCGTTTCAAAACCACTCAATACATCCAACTTTGTAATTACCAAATGGGTAATTCCGTTGATTCGACATGCGTGACGTAACATTACCAAATCCAACCATCCTGTTCTTCGTGGACGACCGGTTGAAGCACCGAACTCATGACCCACTTTTCGCATGGTTTCACCTACCTCATCATCCAATTCCGTTGGAAAAGGACCGTTTCCTACACGTGTACAATACGCTTTTGAAACGCCGATTAAGTTTTTCAGTTTTGTGGGAGGAATTCCTGCGCCCACACAAACACCTCCGGTTGAGGGCGATGAAGACGTTACATACGGATATGTTCCATAGTCAATGTCCAGCATCAAGGCTTGCGCTCCTTCAAAAAGAACATTTTTGCCCTCATCGATTGCATCATTAACTTCAACGACGGCATCGATGATTCTGTGTTTTATTTTCTCGCCATAGGCTAAATATTCATTGTATAGTTCATCAAAATCCAAAGTGGGTTTGTCGTACAGCTTTTCAAACAAAGCATTTTTGATGTCGAGATTGATTTTTAATTTCTCCTTCAAAACTTCCGGATTCAATAAATCAATCGCTCGAATTCCAATTCGACCTACCTTATCTTCATAACAAGGACCGATTCCGCGTTTTGTAGTTCCAATCGAATCTTTTCCGGCCGCTTCTTCGCGATAAGTATCCATCAAAACATGATAGGGAAAAATAATGTGTGCACGACGATCAATAAAGATATGATCCGTATGCAAACCACGCTTATCCAATGAGTCGACCTCACTAAAGAAACTTTTTGGATCGACTACCACTCCACTTCCTATGATACATTTTCCTTCCGATTGCAAAACTCCTGATGGCAATAAGTGAAGAACAAATTTATCTTCGCCTACATACACAGTGTGACCCGCATTGTTACCGCCTTGATATCGAACTACATAATCCGATTTAGCTGAAAGCACATCAGTGATTTTCCCTTTTCCTTCGTCTCCAAATTGAAGACCTACTACGACGTAAGTTGACATTTTATAATGCTGTTTTTGTGTGAAATTTACCGCACAAAAATAGGATAATCATTCTGTAGCAACAAACAAATTCAGTAACAATATCAGGAAGTTATTAAGAAAAGGAAATTAAGGGTTTGGTGGGGATTTATTTTGAAGAAAGATTCTAAAAAAATATTATATATAACTAAATAGATTTCACATATTGAGTTGTTTTATTGAATTCTCATTTCAGCCTAGTTTATTTTGATGGAAAAGTCTTTAAACGAAAAGCAATGGATATATTTGCACTTTTAGGACGTTTTACTAAATGTCAAATCGTTTTAAAAGCAAACAAATTAACTATGAAGTTTACAAAGACAAAAAAAAGAACGGGCCTTTTTCTGCTCGTTTTGATTCTAATTCTGCTGATTGGTCTTTTTCCTTTGCCCACTCAAAGTCCTGTTCAATATTACGACAGAGAGTCGGGTGATTTACTGGTAGAGAAAATTCCGGCTGAAAGAGGATTGGTCTGGCTTTACAATAATCCGGTAGGCGAATTAACCTTGTGGGCACTTATGAAACGTAAATTCGTTTCAACCCAATACGGAAAAAGAATGGATCGTCCTGCATCGGCAAAGGCGATTGAACCTTTTATTGAAGAATTTGATATTGATATGACGGCTTTTCAAGAACAAAAATTTGAAACGTTCAACGAATTCTTTTACCGAAAATTAAAAGACGGCGCTCGATCGGTGGATACTTTAGCCAACAGCGTGGTTTCTCCGGCCGATGGAAAATTATTGGCATACGAAGATATTAGCAATTCGGATTTTTTTGTGAAAGGATATCGGTTTGATGTTGCCGCTTTTTTAAATGATTCCGAACTTGCTGAAAAATACTTGGACGGGACTTTATTAATTATTCGATTGGCTCCTGCCGATTACCATCGATATCATTTTCCGATTGATGGAAAAGTTTCACCAAACTTTCAAATCGATGGAGATTATTATTCCGTGAATCCACTTGCGTTACGAAAACGGATGGAAATATTCTGTTTGAATAAAAGAGAATACACCATCGTTTCCAACCCTTTGTTTGGCGATGTCATCATGGCCGAAGTAGGTGCAACCATGGTAGGAAGTATGGTGCAGACGTATTCCGGCGATTTCATACACAAAGGCCAAGAAAAAGGATATTTCAAATTTGGAGGATCCACGGTGGTCTTGTTGTTTGAGAAAGACAAAATTAAAATCGATGAAGATTTATTGACGAATTCCGTAAAAGGTCACGAAACTTATGTGAAACAAGGAGAGAGAATTGGTTTATCTGAAGTGAAATCGACCTTGTAATTTACAATATCAGATTCTTAAAATTCTCCTATTTGAAAAACCGTAACTAGCTTAGGAAAGCGATTAAACTTCAAGCTTTATAATGATTTGAAAGTTTTATTAACCTAAATACGCAAAATCTACTAAATCTGCTTTTGCAAAGTATTTCGAAATTTGATTACCTTCGATTTCAAATGCGAAAAAAAATCAAAAACCTTTATTCTAAATTCAAAGTACCGCTCGCTGTATTATGGGGCATATTTCTAATTTGGTATTTGTTTTTTTCCTTGCCTCGTCCACTTTTCAAAGAAGAAACTTCCACTTTAATTTACGGAGACGACTACAGTTTACTGGGCGCAACCATTTCGGAAGATGAACAATGGCGATTTCCTGCCAATGATAGTGTTCCCAAGAAATTTGGAATTTGCATTACCCAATTTGAGGATGCGTACTTTCGAAAACATCCAGGTGTAAATCCCGTTTCTTTGATTCGAGCCATTCGACAAAATAGTGGTTCTTCGAAAATTGTTAGTGGCGGAAGTACGATTACGATGCAAACCATTAGACTTGCTAAACAAAATCCAAAAAGAAGTTATGGGGAGAAATTTGTAGAAATCATTCAAGCCACCCGGTTGGAGCTCACCCATTCCAAAAACAGTATTCTGAATCTGTATGTTTCGCATGCACCATTTGGTGGAAATGTTGTGGGATTGGATGCTGCAGCTTGGCGTTATTATGCAAAAGCATCTCATCAACTTTCATGGAGTGAATGTGCAACTTTAGCGGTTTTACCGAATGCACCATCGTTGATTTTTCCAGGTAAAAATCAAGAATTGTTATTGAAAAAAAGAAATCGTTTGTTAAAAAAATTGAAGGATGAGAATTTTATTTCGGAAGATGATTATGAATTGGCACTTTTGGAGCCGCTTCCCGGAAAACCCAATGCCCTTCCGAAAATCGCTCCTCACCTACTTCATACCGCTTCCAAAACTCAAAAAGGAAAACGATTAAATACCACACTGAATACCCAACTTCAAGAACAAGTCAATCATATTGTTGAAAATCACCGTCAGGAATTATCGGCAAGTGAAATTCATAACCTAGCCGTTTTGGTGGTAGAAGTGGAAACGGGCGATGTGAAGGCGTACATTGGAAATTCAACCGATAAAAACAATTCCCACTCCAATCAAGTCGATGTAATTCCCGCACCACGAAGTAGTGGAAGTATTTTAAAACCCTTTCTGTATGCACCTATGATTCAAGAAGGGAAGTTATTACCCAAAATGCTGATCAATGATACTCCGATGGATATTACCGAAAATTACGAGAAAACCTTTTCCGGCGCAGTAGCTGCGGATGAGGCTTTGGCTCGTTCGCTGAATGTTCCGGCAGTTCACATGTTGGAAATGTATAGTGTCGCTAAATTCCATCATCGTTTACGGGAATTTGGGTTTTCTACGTTTACGGAAACGCCCAAACATTATGGTTTGTCGTTGATTGTAGGGGGTGGCGAAGTGAAGTTGTGGGAATTGGCGCAGGCTTATCGGAATATAGCGTATCGGGTGAATCATGCGGATAAAATTTTTCCGCAACTACTTCAGTATGTAAAAGACAAAAAGTCAAAAGCCAAACCGTATCCTTTAAATTCACAATCGGCATATTTAACCGTAAAAGCTTTACAAGAAGTAGTTCGTCCGGATTCAGAAGCGGGTTGGCAATTGTATTCGTCCAAAAACATCGCATGGAAAACCGGAACGAGTCACGGCTTTCGAGATGCTTGGGCAGTAGGAATGACGGCGGAATATGTGGTTGCCGTTTGGGTTGGAAATGCGGATGGAGAAGGTCGACCCGGAATTGTGGGCGTTCGTGCAGCGGCACCGGTTATGTTTGATGTATTCAATCGACTGCGGTTGACTCAAAAATTCAAAAAACCAGAAGAAGGTTGGATCAAAGTAAAAACGTGTACCGAAAGTGGTTTTCTTTTGAGCGAGAATTGTGCAACATATATTAATCAAGAAATTCCAAAAACAGCTGAAAATGGTCCAGTTTGTCCCTACCATCAGCATATTCATTTAGACCAAAGTGGAATGTATAGAGTAAACAGTGATTGTTACCCTGTGAGTGATATGATTACCCAAAAATGGTTTGTTTTGCCTGCGATAGAAACGTATTATTATCAGAAAATTCATCCCAACTACAAACGATTGCCTGATTTTAAAGAAGGTTGTATTCCGTTGAATGCTGAAAAACCTTTGGATTTTATTTACCCCAAAAAATTAACCAAAATATACCTTCCATCCGATTTTACGGGCGAAAGTCAAGCTTTGGTTTTTGAAGTCGCTTACACCAAGCCGGAATTACCGCTCTTTTGGTATTTGGATGGAAAACATGTGGGAACGACCCGAAACAAACATCAATTAGCAATTCATCCGAACGAAGGAAATCATAAAATGACGGTTACAGATACGGAAGGAAATGAGATTAACAAGCGGTTTACGATTCTTTTGAAGTAGAGCAATTCTAAAACTGAATAAATTAATTAAAGCAAATTTATTTCTTCCCAAAAGGAAACGCCTAAAAAACGATTGCTTTCTTTTATGAAAGTTCGAAACAAACACTAAATTAGCCAACTGTAAAATATAATCTGTTTATACGTATGAAAAAATTAATTCTATCCTTGTTTGTTGTAGCATTGAGCATTCAAGGTTTCGCACAGAAAAAGGAAGTCGATCAAGCTGAATTAGATAAAAGAAACTGGTTTCACAGTGATTTCTCTAAAACGGGAATTTATGGAGTGGGAACGGACGCTGCTCTTGAATTCTTAAAATCCAAAAAAATGAAACCAACAACGGTGATTGTAGGTGTTTTGGATAGTGGAGTTCAAATTGACCACGAAGATTTGAAAAATGAAATTTGGGTAAATCCCAAAGAGAAAGCCAATGGAAAAGATTCAGACAACAATGGATATGTTGATGATCTCCACGGTTGGGACTTTTGTGCCGATGCTTCTGGAAAAGACTATAACGAAGACAGTTACGAAGCAACACGTGTAGTTGTAATGTATGATCCACTTTTTGATTCGGGAGACAAAGCGAAGAATCTTGAGAATATGCGCAAAATGCCTGCTGAATATCAAACCTATTTGAGAGCGAGAAAGGTGTGGGCTGAAAAATACTACGCTGCTAAAAATCAAGAAGGAGGTGGCAATGGAGAATCTGAGCAAATTATGGCTTTCTTAAAAGAACTGGAAGCGTATGCAAAGGACACAAAATTGACTTCAGATGCAGTAAAAGCACTCCCAGAGGCAACTCCAGAAGATATGCAGAATAAAATGAAGTTAGACTTTTTGATTTCTAACAATTCGGAATTCGAAGGAATGACGATGGCAGAAATCATCAAGGAAGCTGAAAAAGAACTCGGTCCACAAGATTCTGGAAAAAATCCAGACTTATTGTATGCCTACAACAAAGAATACAATCCCGCCAAAGGGAAATTCGCGATCAAAGGATATGGAAATAATGAAGTAGAAGGTCCCGATGCACTACACGGAACACACGTTGCGGGAATTATAGGAGCAACACGTGGAAATAAAATTGGAATGGATGGCGTTGCAGGAGGTTTGGTGAAAATCATGTCTGTACGTATGGTTCCCGATGGAGATGAGCGCGATGAAGATATTGCAAATGCCATTCGTTATGCGGTGGACAACGGTGCTAAAATTCTGAATATGAGTTTTGGAAAATCCTTTTCTCCAAACAAAGAAATGGTTTACGATGCCATTCGATACGCAGATAAAAAAGGAGTTTTGATTTTCCATGCGGCTGGAAATGACAACAAAGATTTGGATTGGAATTACAATTACCCAAGTAACTTTATGGATGGTGAAATGAAAGCTTTCACCAAAAATTATGTTACAGTTGGTGCAAGTACACGCTATCCAGATCGATTGAAAGCTTCTTTCTCTAACTTCGGACCAGTGAAAGTAGATATTTTCGCGCCAGGTGCAGAGATTTACGCACCGATTCCCGATCAAGAATATAGATATTTACAAGGAACCTCTATGGCTTCGCCTGTGGCAGCTGGATGTGCAGCGTTGATTTGGGCGTATTTTCCCGAGTTAACTTCCGAACAAGTTTTAGAACTTATGTATGAAACCGTGAATACTTCGGATGAAGTTATGTTGGTAGGTTCAGAAAAAGATCCACGTAAATTCAGCGATCTTTCGGTAACGGGAGGCGTGATCGATGTGAACAAAGCTGTTCGATTGGCTTATGAACGTTATGGCAAGAAGAAAAAATAAATAGAAAATACGGGGTATTTAAAGGAGTTCTTAATTTTTAAGGACTCCTTTTTTTGTCTTCAAAAGCCATTTATCTGATTCACTTTGTGATTATTAGATAGAAAAAATAAAAAAGAACAACCTTGCTCACAATTACTTATCTTAAACATTTACAGATAGTTGCGAATTTCACAGCTAAATTTCAGTAAGAGCAAAACCCTATAAACTCAAAAAAGAGTCAATAATAATACTATATATCAGAATTATATATTACATTTGCAGACAATATTTAGATAAGGGTTTCTACTCTTGCTTTTTCTGATTACAATGTTTTCACTGTTCAGTCTTCGCTTTTTAAGATTCCTTATTTAGATTAAATTAATTAATTCAAATACAAAACAATGCAAGAAGGAACAGTAAAATTCTTCAATGAATCAAAAGGTTTCGGGTTTATTACACCCGATGATGGCAGCAAAGACATCTTCGTTCACATTAGTGGATTACAAGATGAAATCCGTGAAGGAGACAAAGTTGCATACGAAGTAGAACAAGGCAAAAAAGGGCCAAACGCAGTAAATGTGAGACAGGCTTAATATACTTTTCGAAAAAAACGTATTAAAAATTAAAGTAAGATTCGATTCGGGTCTTACTTTTTTTATGCCTTTTTAGCACCCAACAAAACTATTCTTTAAAACCTAAATAATATCATATCGTGGGAGAACCTTAATAAAAGGAATAAAATATATCTTTGTCCTTTATTAAATTACTCACAATGAAAAAAGGTTTTTTCTATTTAGTTCTTATTGCCCTGATGGTATCAGTAGGAATTTCTTGTTCCAGCGATGACGATGATCCCACACCGTCTCAAACATCCATATTAGTGGGAACTTGGCAATTGACCAATATTGACTTCACCTATATGGCTGAAGGTGGATTTCCAGCAAGCGATGCATGTATTGTGGAAATGGTGTCAGGTTACGAGTTTAGATCGAATAACAAGTTCTACTTTATTTTAGCAGAAGGTGGAATCTTTAATTTCGATCCCTACGCTTCAGATTACTGGACATGGACAGGTGACGAAAGTAATTTTGAAATCAATCAAACCAATCCCATGTCACCGCCTTACAATTTCGGACTTCAACCTACAAACGTGAATATCCAAGAAGTAAACGGAAAATGGGTTATGACTTTCCATTCCAATTTATCAAACGGTTCCAAAGCAAACTTCCGATTGGTAAAACAGGATTTGAACACCACTCAATCACCTTTACTTACAGATGCTGATGGCAATCCGTACGAATGTAATTTCGGAAGTTAATTCCAATTAAAACATCACACGAAGCTGTCAGAAAAGGAAATATTTGCTTATTTGACAGCTTTGTTTTTTGAATGCAAATGAATCCAATGAAAAAGATATCGGTTTTATTTTTTGTTTTGTTCTCCCTACTTTCTCAAGCACAGCAAAGTGGAACAATCCGTGGTAAAATCACAAATATAGTCGATTCTCAATTGGAAGGAATCGAAGTTTACATCGATGAAAGCGAACGTTCTACCTTTACAAATGAAAACGGAGATTTCTCATTTTCGAATGTAGATTTTGGAAATTATAGGCTGTTTGCAGAATGGGATGGAATGAATTTCGGACCGTTTGATGTTAATCTAAATTCCGAGTTTTCAAATCCCGTTCACATAACTTTAGATTTTATAGGTCAAACGGTTGGATTAGAAGAAGTACACATTCAAACCAAAACGGAAAGTGAACGATTAAAAAACAATGCAATCAAAGCAGATGTGGTCTTAATCAAGGAAAGAGTGGAAAGAGCGAGTTCGGTGGAAGAGATCATCAACCGCACACCCGGCGTAAAAATCCGAAATATAGGTGGACTTGGTTCTACGGACAATATCATAATCGGTGGTTTTACGGGAAATTCGATTAAGTTCTTGTACGACGATATTCCCATCGATTATTTGGGTTCAAATTATGGATTGGCAAAAGTTCCCACCACCACTTTGGATAGGATTGAAGTGTACAAAGGCATTCTTCCCACCAAAATTGGTGTAGATGCATTGGGAAGTGCGGTGAATTTCATACCCATGACTAGCCAAAAAACCACGGGCTCTGTCACCTACGAAACCGGATCGTTTGCAACGCATATCGCTTCTTTTAATGCGAATGTGAAAGTGAAAGACCATCTTTTTGTCGGAAGTAATACATTCTACAATTATTCGAAAAATGATTACAAGGTCAATGATCTCCCCTACCGCGATCCCGAAACCGGTCAAACAATTTACACTCGTGAACGACTTTTTAACAATGCGTTTACTCAGTTCTCAACCGAGTTTTTTGTTCAACTACGTGATTTAAAGTGGGCGGATTTAATAGAATTCAAAGTGAATTCCTACAATTTAGAAAAGGAAATTCAAAATGATCCGTATTCACGAGCGCGTCCTTTTGGAGAAGTATATCGAAAAGAAAAAGGGACTTTCATTCCTTCCATGAAGTACAAAATGTATTTTTTGGATAATAAATTAAGTGTGAATCAATTTCTAGTGTATAGTCACATTGATTTCGAATTGTATGACCAAGCCAAAAATGTGTACTACGATTGGAAGGGCATGGCTCATCACACCAATTCCGGTTTAGAAATGGGAAATTTAGAGTTAAAAAACGGGTATTTACTTCATCGGATGAATCAATTTACATCGCGAACAAATTTGAATTATTTAATTCATCCGCAACTTCAAATTGAAACCAATACGATATTGAGTCATTACAACCGAAAATCAAATACCGACGATTTCAATCCCGATGGAACGAATTATACGAAAATCATAAATAATTTAGGATTGAATGTTCGCCTTTTTGATAAGAAATTGGAAACCAACACCCAAATCAAACATTTGTTTAGTTTTTTATCTGGAAACTACAATGCATCCACGGATCCTACTCAAATCTCTATAAATGAAAAAGATGTAATGAATACAGGAATAAGTTTTTCGCAAGCTTTAAAATACAGTTTCAATTCCAAACATTTTATTCGTTTTTCGTATGAAAACACCTATCGTTTACCAGAGCAAAATGAATTGTTTGGTGACAATAACTTCATTTTGGCAAACTACATTTTGAAACCCGAGAAAAGTAATAATTTCAATTTCGGATATGTCTATGACGCATCAAAAATTCGTTTAGAATTAAATATGTATTACCGTAATACTCAAGAATTAATTCGACTTAAAGACATCAATCAATACCAAGCCATGTTTTTGAATTTGGATCATGTGAAAGGATTTGGTGTTGAATTCGAAGCGACGTACCGACCGACAAAAAACTTTTTGATGATGGGAAATGTGACGTGGAATGATTATCGTTTGAATTCATCGAATGATCAAATGTTGAACAACCAACATTACAAAGATGCACGAATTGCGAATATGCCTTTTTATTATACCAATTTGAGTTTTTCATACAATCTAAAAGATCTTTTACATCTAAGTACGGATTTATCGTTCTTTTACGACTATTCCTATGTGCATCAATATTATTTGGACTTCATCGAAAAACAGTTTGAACCGAACGGATTTTTGGGATTGTGGGGAGAATCCAAAATCAACACAAGTCGAATTATCCCCGTTCAACACCTTCACAGTTTGGGTTTTGTATATACACGTGACTTAGGAAAAAACAACATTTCTTTCAGTGCGGAATTGAAAAATATGTTTAACCATGAAATCTACAATGAATTCAAAATGCAAAGTCCCGGCAGAAATTTTAGACTGAAATTAACCTATATATTTTAAATTATGAATCTTCGTTTTTTATATATCGTTTTTATTGGAATCGCTGGGTTTCTCGTTCATTCCTGTACGTTGGATAATATTGATGATGAACACAACTTCCCAAAAACTGACTTCTCAAATTACAATTACATCTTGGCTACAGAAGATGCTTCAACGCCAGACATCACTCGATTTTTCAGTTTTAATTTGAATGAAATTAATACGAATACAAGTTATGATTTGATTTTGAATAATTCAATTTTCAACAATTCAGATCCTTCGACCTCATCAGGTCATCATTCTTTTAAGAACTTCATTTTCAGCATGGCTAAAGACAAACGAGGTTATTCATCTACACCCGGCTTGTATCGACTGACGTTGAATACCGATAACCGAATGTATATTGACAGTGAAATTTACTTGGGTAAAAACAACCTTTTTCCTTCACGAAAAATGTGCATTATCGATGAATACACGGGATTTTTTTACAACGAAAATGCAGGTCAACAAACCATTCAGAAATTTAATCCAACCACAATGAAGGTTGAAGAATCCTTGGATTTACGGCCGTTTATAGAAGAATTCCGTCCGAATGCCCAATTTCAAGATGATTATGGAAATAATTTGGTACGTACCGGTTCTTTGGTAATGGATTTCAAAAATGACAAACTCTATGTAAGTGTGGTGTTTTTGGAAGCTGCGAACTTTAATTTAATCAGTGAAAACGAGGAGAATTTTTATTTGGCTGTGATTGATATTCCGAGTCTAAGTTTTGAGAAAATCATTCAATATCCAGGCGTGAAAACCGTTGGTTTTTTTGTTTCTGAAAACAATCCAACGACAAAAGACGGTCATGGAAATCTCTATTTCAATTCGTGGGGTTGGAATCAATTTTATTCACACGATCCTTCTCAAATTTTCAGAATCAAAGCGAACGAAACTGAGTTTGATCCAGAATGGAAAATTAACATCGAATCTCTTTTTGGTGTAGGACGTGTTGCACAGTCGATAGCTTCTTTCAACAACAAATTGTATTTGCATATTTCAGAAGATCCGTACTATTTTGACTCCAGCGAAGAAGTGGGAACACTAACCGGTTTAAAGATGAATTATTTTGAATTTGATTTAAATAATCCCACGTTGTATAGACAATTGGATATTCCTTCTTCCAATCCTGCATCACGAATTAATGTATTTTCGATAATTGACAATAAATTATTCATCGCAGTACCCAACAGCATTTCCGGAAAATTCAATGGAGTATATTCGGTGAATTCATCGGGTGAAGTTCAAAAAGAAATGACGATTGACAATAAATACCGCCCAACTCGCCTTTATAAATTACAGAATTAATTCGTGATTACAAATTCGTAAATTTGCGGCATGGACTTCCCTTTACGAAAGATTATTCATGTGGATATGGATGCATTTTATGCGTCGGTAGAAATGCATGACAATCCCGAATTAAAAGGAAAAGCTTTGGCTGTGGGTGGAGTTCATAGAGGTGTGATTGCTGCTGCGAGTTACGAAGCGCGGAAATTCGGGATTCGATCAGCGATGTCTACCAAAATTGCAAAAGAGAAATGTCCCCATTTAATCATTGTAAAACCACGATTCAGTCGATACAAAGAAGTTTCTATTCAGATTCGAGCGATCTTTTCGGAATATACCGATTTGGTGGAACCGCTTTCTTTAGATGAGGCCTATTTGGATGTGACTCAAAATAAAAAAGGATTGGCATCTGCCAATGATATCGCACGGGAAATTCGACAAACCATCTTTGACAAAACCGGATTGACGGCTTCTGCAGGAATTTCAATCAATAAATTTTTAGCGAAAATTGCTTCGGACATCAACAAACCCAATGGACAAAAAACCATTCATCCCGACCAAGTCATTCCGTTTTTGGAAGAATTACCGATTGAGAAATTTTACGGCGTTGGAAAAGTTACTGCGGGGAAAATGAAAACTTTAGGTATTTTCACAGGATGGGATTTAAAGCAAAAGAGTTTAAACGAAATGATGGGTTTATTTGGAAAAAGCGGAAAGCATTTTTACCATGTCGTTCGTGGAATTCATGTTTCTGAAGTCAATCCCAACCGCATTCGAAAAAGCATTGCTGTCGAAGAAACTTTTTGGGATGATATTCAAAAAGAGGAAGAAATCTATGCAAAGATTGATGAAATAGCGGAAGAACTTTATTATCGACTGGAAAGGCAAGGAATCAAAGGACGAACTTTAACCTTAAAAATAAAATACCAAGATTTTTCGATTTTCACACGAAGTCGAACCGAAACTGAATACATTTCACAAATAGAGGATGTCATAGTTCTGGCTAAACTTCTTTGGGAACTACGTCCGTTTGAAAAACCAATTCGTTTGTTGGGTTTATCGCTCTCTAATCTGAATACCAAGGAGAAAAAACAAATTTCACTTCAATTGAAAATTCCGTTTGAGGAATGGGATTTTGAAAATTAATTCTTCATTTAAATGGAATAGTTCTAAATTATTCCGAATGAGTAAATTGAAAATTTTTCTTTACTAATTTTAGTAGATTTGAAAAATTTCAACAATTTAAACTATGAGAAACTATTTACTATTAATCACCCTATTTAGTTTTGGGATTTTACACGCTCAAAAATTGGTTTTAAATGAAGCGTTCATAATCAATTTAGGAAAAAACAACTATTTAAAATCGAAAGTTCATTTGGAAGATGGAAGTATAAAAGATGGATATGTCTTAGAATTCCATGATGAACCAGTTATAAAACACGTATTGGAAGAAACTTTAGATGGTTTTAAAATGATAGAAAATCAAATGGGTCTTCAAAAAGATTTTTACTTTTTTAGAGAAATCGAAAAAGGAAAAGATGAAAAAATAGGAATGAAAGATATTAAACGGATTGAGGTAGAAATCAGTAAATACAATTCGCATATACTCGAACCTTTGGTTTTCGAAAAAGTAAAGTTGAGCTGGGCAAACAACGATTCATCGATGAATTTTCAAGATAGATACACTCTTCTTCCCATAATTATAAGCAATTCTAAAATCACTGTTTATGGAGTTAGTTTAAATGAATACCCTAGATTTTATTTAAAAAACAAAGAGGATGAATATGCTGTAATTCCAGTTAAAATAACAGCTTCTGATGTTTTCAATCAGAGAAAGGTAACTGAGCGGTATTTAACATCGATGCATTATTTAGGGAAAGACTGTCCAGCATATCTCACTATTTTAGAAAGCTATAAAAATGCTGGAGAAGCAAATCCTTTAACTAAAATGCAAAAAAAGACAGTTACCAAAGATTTTACAAACAGTGAGAAAAGCATAAAAAAATCTTACTCAGAAGATTTAAAGATCGCTAAAAAAAATTTGAAAAAAGATGAGTTAAGAGATTATAGAGAATTAAGAAAATTTCAACTAACAAACGAATTAATGAATTTTCATTACAATACTTATTTCAACGAAATGGTCATACAATATATTAATTCCTGCGACTAGAACAAAAAAAATCCCGACTTCGAATCGGGATTTTTTTTGATGAATTCGTGATTTAACTGTTCTAAATCACATAAGAAAGAATGGTAGATTTAAGCGCTTCTCGAACGATTAGCAGGTCGTAATTCTCACCGGCATATTGGTCAGCCATTTGAAAGAAGTGATCATATAAGTGATGATTGTCGATTTTTTCTTTAAGTTTTAATTCCTTTTTATCGTCAAGGAATTCCGTCCATATTTCTCTCACGTCTGCCCAGAAATCTTGATGTTTTCCCCAATAATCTAGGGCGGGTTGAATGTTATAATCGCCTCGGTTTTGGACTTCAAATCCCTTTTCCCAAACAATTAATTGATCTTCACCGCTTTCATTTCTGAAAACTTTTTGATTGTCTTGATCCATTTTCCAGCCGGTATCGGTCAATTCAATTCGACTCTTTCGAATGAGAACATTGTAATCAGTTCTATTTTCTTGTCTTCGTGGCAAAGGTGCATCTGCCGTGGATTCCCAATACCGTTTTCCATCCAAAAAAAACCACGTTCCCAAACCTTGGTAACGCGGACTATCATCCACTTGATATACTTTTTGAGTCCAAGTGCCTTTTGCTTGTTCTTTTGAAATCGTTTTGGTTTTCCAAACCCCATTTTTATCAAAAACCAATAAATCTTGATTCTCAAACAACCAATCTTGACGCCAGTGCTTCACCACAAATCGCTCGTTGATTACCAAAATATGTTGAAGCGAAATTAAATTCTCTTCGTCGACGAGAACGAAAATATATTCAATACTTTTGTTGGTATATAGCTTCTCTCTTTGATAGTCTTTGATGGGTGAAAAAGTTTCTGCAAAGTCAAAAGTTACATGAAACTTTCCTGCCAATTCTAAAATAGCTTTTCGATCCCTTTCTTTTTTATATTGATTTATTTTAGACACTTCCTTTTCGGGTACTATATTCGAATTCTCCATTGTTTTTATTTAGATTAATTAAAAATAACAATGCAAATGTAGAATATAATCATTCTAACTACAAGATAATTCCTCCAAAATTTACGATGAATTGGTTATTTATATCAAAAAATCCCGACGAGTTGTCGGGATTTATATTCTTTGTACAACTACCTATATTTCCTTACACCATATCTTCGGGTCTCACCCAAGCATCGAAATCTTCGGCACTTACATAGCCCAATCGAACGGCTTCTTCTTTCAAAGTCGTTCCATTTTTATGTGCAGTTTGAGCGATTTCCGCAGATTTATAATATCCGATTTTGGTATTAAGTGCAGTTACCAACATCAAGGAATTGTTTACCAATTCTTGGATTCGTTTGTAATTCGGCTCAATTCCTTGGGCACAATGCTCGTCGAAAGAAACACAAGCATCCCCGATTAATTCCGCACTTTGTAAGAAGTTGTAAGCCATCATCGGTTTGAAAACATTCAATTCAAAATGGCCTTGTGTTCCACCGACCGAAATGGCAACATCGTTTCCAATCACTTGTGCAGCGACCATTGTTAATGCTTCAGCTTGGGTTGGATTTACTTTCCCAGGCATAATGGAAGAACCAGGTTCATTTTCAGGAATAAATATTTCACCAATTCCAGAACGTGGTCCAGAAGCCAAAAGACGGATGTCGTTTCCAATTTTATTCAATGAAACCGCCAATTGTTTCAGCGCACCATGCGATTCCACAAGTGCGTCATGAGCTGCTAAAGCTTCAAATTTATTTTCTGCGGTAATAAAGGGAAGGTTTGTGAATTGTGCAATGTATTTCGCAACTAAAACATCGTAATTTTCAGGGGCATTTAAACCTGTACCTACAGCCGTACCTCCCAAAGCGAGTTCAGAAAGATGTGCCAATGTATTTTTTAATGCGCGGATACCATGGTTCAATTGTGCCACATAGCCCGATAACTCTTGCCCTAAGGTCACCGGAGTTGCATCCATAAGATGCGTTCGTCCAATCTTAACCACGTCCTTAAACGCTTCAGATTTCGCTTTCAGAGTGTCTCTTAATTGCTCTACACCCGGAATAGTTTTTTCGACCAATGCTTTGTAACATGCTATGTGCATCGCTGTAGGAAAAGTATCGTTGGAAGATTGAGATTTGTTTACATCATCATTTGGCGCCAAAGCCGTTTGCTCATCCCCTATTTTTCCTCCATTTAGAACTTGGGCGCGATGGGCAATTACTTCATTAACGTTCATATTAGATTGGGTTCCCGATCCTGTTTGCCAAATCACCAGTGGAAATTGGTCATCTAATTTCCCTTCCAAAATTTCATCACAAACTTGCGCGATTAAATCTCGTTTCTCGTCAGGCAAGACACCCAATTCAGCATTGGCATAAGCCGCAGCTTTTTTAAGATAAGCAAAAGCATGAATGATCTGAGTGGGCATTGAAGCTACGGGGCCTATTTTAAAGTTGTTGCGTGAGCGTTCGGTTTGCGCACCCCAATATTTATCGGCAGGCACTTTCACCTCACCCATGGTATCTTTTTCTATTCTATATTCCATTATCTAAATGTTTGAAAATTAAAGTACAAAGTTAAGAAAGCAAATTTAGAATATTTCTAAAGCTGATAATTTTCAGTTTCGTTTCAGTTGTCAATTTAATTTTATACTTTTGTCACTATTAATAGAAAAATTATGGCACAGTTCTTAGGATTTTTAGCGTTTTTAGTTGTAGCAATGTCAGGTTTTTGGGGAATTATTTTTTTCGCCAGTATAATTCCTTTTTGGTTAACAGGCTGGTTTCAAATGAAAGCCAAAGAAAGAAAAGGGACATTGGTTTTAGAGTCGCGTCCAACTTTGCCTGAACAAGAAGGCGTAAGTTTGCTTTACACTAAGAAATAAACACAAAAAGATATACTCGTAAAAACCGTTTCGATTCGTTGAAACGGTTTTTTTTTGTTCGTATAAATGCCAAATTACTAGGAAGATGTGTAGAAGTAATTTAATTTATTCATCTTCAAATCCTTTTCTCTAATTCACCTTCAACGAAATAACTTCGATTAAATTTGTCTATTGGGTTAAAATTACAATTCGAGCTTATGACGAATTCTTTCTAGCTTTCTTATAGCTATGCTGAAGTTCTTTTCGCTGAATAAAATACTAAAGCGAAATTGCTCAAATTTCGTAACACAAACCCTATTCGCTTGCTCTTATATTCTGAATTCAAAAGCAAGACAAAGTATACAAGAAAAGACAAAATACAGCAAAAAAAAATCGCCTCCCTAGGAGGCGATTTTAAATATGTTTTGAATATGTATTATTCTTCGTATTTCACACCCTCAATCTTTTCACCATAGGGTTTAAAGATAACACGACGGTTTTCTAAGTTTTTCCAAGCTGGACAATTCGTTGTTGGATCACACTCTGGATGTTTCAACTCTGATTTTCCTTTTCCAACCGGAACCAATTGACTGGATGGAATTCCTTTGTTTACTAAATATCTCACTACAGAAGCTGCTCTTCTTTCTGACAAATCTGCATTGTAAGCTACACTTCCTGCTGCATCTGTGTGACCTTCTACATAGAATTTATAGTTGGGATGAGCTTGTAAAATATAGAATGCTTGGTCTAATTTCGGATAAGATACTTGACGAATCACATCTTTGTCGAAATCAAATTCAATTCCTTGAATTACATCCGTAATATTAGAAGCGATGGAACCAATACTCACTTGAACGACAGGTAATGGACATCCATTATTGGTTGGAGGACCTGGAATAGTTGGACATTCATCGATTGAATCTGGAACACCGTCATTATCTGAATCCAATGGACAACCAGCACCATCTACTTTAATACCTTCTGGAGTATCGGGACATTTGTCATACAAATTACAAACCCCGTCATTGTCATCATCTGCACATGGAATATCGCCTGAAGACATCATACTAAGGGTCTTCATAGGATCATGCCACTGTAAAGATTCTTTGTGACGACCTAACTTCATATGAAGTCCCAATGAAAGGGTCATCATATTATCATCTCTTCCTTCTTCAATATCTGCCAAAGTAACTTGACCAGAGAAAGGGTCACCCGATGCGTCGAACTCTTCGTCCCCGGTCATCACATACATTCCTCTTAATTCTAAATCAAATCGTCTACTTAATTTATAACGAAGTCCTAGACCCACTTGCGCAAATACTGAACGATCATTTAATTTCACATCGTCAATCGTTTCCCACGGTGTAACTGTCTCAACACCGCGTCTTTCTGCCTTATACTGAAGGATACCCGCACCTGCATAACCATGTAACGCCCAACGGAATTCAGAATTGTTATCAACTCTTCGTAGTAAGTTACTGAAATTTACATCTGCCAATAAACTTAAACCGAGATATTCAGTTCTACCTTCCCATCGATTCCAAAGACCATAATGAGGCGCTTTTGCATACTGCTGAGTTTTACCGTATTGTCCCATTAGGGAAATACCAAAGGCGTGCGTTACTTCTTTCGTTACTTGTAATTGGAAATCATAACCTGGATTAAATCCATAGCCATAACCCCAACTCACTAAGTCCGTGTTTTGAAGCGCATTTGCACCAATAAAGGCGGAAATGTACCAATCATTAAATTCTTTTACTTTGTTGTTAAATTTCTCTGTTTTTTGTTCTTGTTGCATAGTCATTGCATCAGTTTCAACATCTTCCTGAGCGTAACTAAACTGAAAAAACAAAATAAACAATAAAGAGAGTAGTCCAATTTTTCTCATGGGTTTCTTTTTGGTTAGGTTAAATATATACATTTTTCAAAAGTTATCTATTTTGAGGCAAATTTAGTGAATTTATCTTTTCAAATGCTAATTCAAGAGCCTTTTTATAAAAACTCTCGATTTTATCTGAGGGTGTGGCAAGACCAAACGCTTCGATAAAAATTTAATATCATTAAATGATAGGAGGTCAATATCAATAACTCTATCCTGAAAGCGCTGATTACCAGCCTCATAAACTCTACCCATAGTCATTTCAATTTCTTTCACCTTGTCCAAAATAGACATGGGCGATAAAAAGGTTGATAAAGTTAGGGTTTGATTGTAAAATAAATTTTCAGATTCAAAATCCTCTGCTATGGATTTAATTATATCCGATTTTTTCTCAACTTCACCTATCTCACTCTCAATATGAGATAGAGCTGTCATCAAGTTAGTTTTTTGATTACCCAAATTAGATCCTAGTAACAAAACGATACGATTGTGCGACATATGTTTTAATTAATAATTTAAATATACAAAAATGAAAAGATTTTTTGGTAATGTTTTGGCAGTAATTATCGGAAACATTCTAACTTTCACCTTTATAAGTGCTGTTTTAGTAGGAATTGTCATGTTCTCTTTGGCGGGAAATTTAAATCAATCCAAGAGTCCTAAAAAAGATTCGGTCTTAGAATTGACTTTTGATAGCCCTATAAAAGAAAGTTCAATGGATGAGGAACTTAGCCTTTTTACAAGTTCCACAAAAGCAGAACCTTATTTTAGAGATATTATTCGTTCGATAGAAGCTGCAAAAGAGGACGATAAAATCAAAGGAATTAGCTTAAAAGTCCAATCCTTTAATGGAGGTTCTTCCCAATTAACCGATGTTAGAAATGCTTTATCTGATTTCAAAAAGAGTGGGAAATTCATCTATGCCTATTCACACAATGCTAATCAGTCGGCCTATATACTTAATTCTGTGGCAGATTCTGTTTTTCAAAATCCTCTTGGAATGGTTCTTCTACAAGGATTGAGTGCGGAAGTGATGTTTTATAAAAACTTTGGTGATAAATACGGAATTGATTTTCAAGTTATTCGTCACGGTGCTTATAAATCGGCTGTTGAACCCTATATAAGGGAAGATCTCTCGCCGGAAAATAGAGAACAACTTAGTCTAATCTTGAATGATATTTGGGGAAATCTCTCAGACAAAGTAGCCACTTCACGGAAATTAACCCAAGAACAACTTACTACATCAGTAGATAGTTTGCATAGCTTTAATCCCCAAAAAGCTTTGGAATATAAACTGGTAGATAAAATTGCGCATGAACCGGAATACGAAAAAGCTTTGGCAAGTCGTTTGGAATTGGAAGTAGGCGAAAAAGATGTTCTTAGTGATGTTTTGAGTAAACATACCATTGGCCTAACCGACTATGCAACTAGTTTAAAGTCGGATGGCGGAAGAGATCAAATCGCTGTTTTGTATGCAACAGGAACCATTATGCCGGGTGATGGATATTCAGGAATTCAGTCGGAGGTGTATAAGAAAGCAATTCGTGCGTTGAGAGATGATGAAAATGTGAAAGCAGTTGTTTTGAGAATTAATTCTCCCGGTGGAAGCGCAGATGCAGCGGAAGAAATTTTATATGAATTAAGAGAATTACACAAGAAAAAACCGATCATCGTTTCTTTTGGTGATGTTGCTGCCTCAGGCGGATATTACATTGCGATGGAAGCCGATTCCATCTTCGCTAGTCCGAATACAATTACAGGTTCCATTGGTGTTTTAGGAATGATTCCTAGTTTAAAGAAATTGGTGAACAACGTGGGAATTACTACAGACTATGTCAACACAAATGAGAATTCAGATTTTTTGAGAACGGTTTTTCAACCCTTGAATGAGACAGGCCTTTCTACCATGACCACAATGACTGAAAATGTTTATTCTATTTTCGTTCATCACGTGATGGCAGGAAGAGGAATGACCTATGACCAAGTTGATGCGATTGGTGGTGGCCGTGTTTGGTCGGGTACAAAAGCTTTGGAAGTGGGCCTGATTGATTCCTTCGGAACTTTGGAAGATGCGATAAGTGCAGCGGCTCACAAAGCGAATATCGATAAATATGCGGTAACAAGTTATCCCTTTAGAAAAGGAGGTGTCGAAGAATTCTTGCAGGATTTCCATATGGTAAAATCAGAAGCGATGGTACGTCAAGAATTGGGTGCTGAATATTTTGAGATTTATCAACAATTGAAAGCAATGAAAGAATACAAAGGAATTCAATTAAGAATACCATTTGATATTAATATAAAATAAGTTTCATTTTTTAAAGGAATTTCCATTTCCAAAAAGCAAAGCCGATTTCTACTTTTTTAGAAATCGGCTTTGTTTGTTTTTGGTAAAATCCAATTAGAATTTATAGGCTCCTCCTACTCCGAAGCTGGTAATGCTGTTGAAGTTTTTGAAGTCGGTAGCTCTGTCCAATTCGCTGGAAATGTTTTTGATAAAGAAAAATACTTGGAAGTATTCATCCTGATATCCCCCTTTGGGTTGGAAGAAAAATCCCCCTTTGTAGTCTTTACTTAAACTCATCGCAAACCCTAAATCGACCATCGCAAAAAACTGGCTAGAAAGGTTAAACTGACCACTTACTCCAATGGGTACTAAAGTCAATCCTTTGTTTTTGGTGTTGGTTCCCGATATATCTTTTCCAGAAAAAAAATCCAATCCCGCAACTGCACCTAAGTGTAAATTCTCAAAAACAGGATAATGATACGAGGCACTCACTCCATAGTTTAGCCCGAAGTAATCGGTAGAGTTCCCTGAAGGCACCCCTATGTAACCACTTCCTTTTAATCCTTCTTGTGCATTTATTGTAGCCAATCCTGTGAAAACAAGGCAAAGACTAAAAAACCATTTTTTCATTCTGTTTTTATTTTTCGTTTGTTAAAATTCTATATAATTCGTCGGTCTGATTTTCTGCATAGGTAGAGTCAATCAAATCTGCAATTCCTAAAAGCTCACTGATGAATCGGAATTGTCCATCGATATTACTTTGCTCCCTTAAATCAATTTCGCCATCACTCTTGAATGTTTGATAGGATTGAATGAGATTATTTCGAACTGGAGCGAATTCAGATTGAAAGAATTTCATCGCAGCGGCTGTGTCTGTTTTCTCTAAATAAGTTTTTACTTGACCATAAATCATGATTGAGTAATCACTTCGTGCGCTAGATAAATCAGACGATATGGTATAGCGAAGATTTGGAGAAAGATTTTCATAATAATTTATTTTCTCGAGCAATCGCAGTTTAATTGTGTTTAACAATTGATTTGCTTTTTCGGTTTCACCAATTTCATTGTAAAGTTGGGCTATTCTTTCAGTCGCTGTTCCATAGTCGTAACGCGGTTCATCCGGAATCATTTCCATCACTTTATCTAACACTTCTTTGGCTTTTTTATTGTCTCCTTTTTCAACAAAATCACCTGCAAGTCGTGCAGCAATATTTCGATAGGTATTGGTGTAATTTCGATCGGTTTCTGCAAAAGACGTATCAGGGCGGTTGTAATTCGCCCATTGAAACTGACTGAAGTTCTCATACATTTTCGCTGAATTACTTCTTCCTAATTTCCCGTCTTTTCCAAACGGAGTAAGAATTGGAACTACCTTATACGTAAATCCGTTATTTTCTAAATAATCATTTAACCAAAAAATATTACCTGAGTCTGAAATTCCTCCACCACTAAAGTAAATCGCTCGGTCCCAATTGTACTCTGCAAACATAGAAATCATCATCAATTCAGATTTATACAATTGTCGCTTTCCAATTTTAATGGTCAGGTGATCCACCATTTTGTCCGCATCCTGTGGAGAAACAATTCCATACTTAAGTGCATTTTCTTTGTTGACAGGAATCACGATTTTATCTACCGGCAAATAATTTACAGGTCCCAGTGGATAACCAAAATAATCCGCTAAGGCTGCTTTTGCAGGACTCTTATTATCCATCAAGAAATCATAGGCTTCTTTGGCCGTCATACTGTCTTTCTCTAAATATATTTCCAACGGTTTTATGGAATTGTATAATTGTTGGATTCCAGCTGGATCATAACCGGAATCAATTAAATAGGAACTGATCTGATCGGGTGATAAACTCATTATCTCTGCCGTACTCAAATCGGCATCTTCTCGAATTAAACTGTTCAATTCCGTGAAAATACTTTTTAAATTCCCTGCAACTACCATGATGTTGTCATTGGTATTCAATTGGAAATCTTTGTATTCTAATTTCGATGGCAAAGCCGCGGCGTTGTAGGTCCTACGCAAAGACTGATCGATATTCCAAGGAGAGCCTAATAAAGTATAGTTCACAATCTTCACATCATCTCTAAAAAGCTCCGTTTCTTGAAGACCCCAAAGTGGATAGGTGTCATTGTCACCATATACAAACAGGATGGAGTTCTGATCGAGGCCATTTAAATAGTTAAAAGCAAGTGCATGAGCACCTTCTCTGTGTGAACGGTCGTGATCATCCCAGTTTTGGAAGCCCATTAATAAAGGAACACCCAAACACAATACCGAAATAATTAAAGTTGTCGAAGTTTTTAATTCTTGCTTTTTGATTTTTCGAAGTAAGAGATAAATTCCTTGTACGCCCAATCCTACCCATATTGCATAGGCATAGAATGAAGTGACCAAAGCATAATCTCGCTCTCTGGGTTCAAAAGGTTTTACACTGGTATAGAAAATAATTCCAACACTGGTCAATAAGAAGAGGGAGAGAATCGCCCACCAATGAACGACATTTCGGTTGAGTTGAACAAAAAACCCAATTAATCCCAATAATAAAGGCAACATAAAATAAACATTATGTCCTTTGTTGTCTTTGAATTTTGCGGGAAGCGTAGCTTGGTCACCCAAACGTGGATTATCAATAAATGGAATTCCTGAAAGCCAGTTTCCTTTTGTCACTTCCATATTTCCTTCCCAATCGTTTTGTTTTCCTGAGAAATTCCACATAAAATAACGGAATCCCATATAACCCAATTGAAAATCAATAAAATAATTCAATTGTTGACCAAAGGTTGGAGGTTGAATATCCAGTAATTCTGCATTTTGTTTTAAATCTGCAATTCGTAAAGTTCCATCGTGCTTTTTCTGCATCAACTCATTGAACTGTTGTTCTGCGATCTGTCGTTTTTGAGCCCGTACTTCTGCATGATCTTCGTAATTGCTAAAGTACATCGGATTGATTGAGAATTCAGGGAAGCCATACATACTCGCATAGTTTTCCATTACGACGGGATCCGGAGAAAACATTTTCGGAAAAAACTTGGTGTGTTTATCGTTGTAAACGTAATCTTTTCGATCGGATAGTTTGACATATTTCTTTGACTTTGTATCCTTTATATAATTAGCGCCTGTGATTTTTGTTTCGTAATTCCCATTGGATGAGACTTTCATTCCATCATCCGCAATATTCGCGGTATAAACGTATCCGTAGGTTGTAGGCCAATCTCCGTATTGTTCACGGTTAAAATAATCCAACATACCCAAAGCGGTATCGGGATCATTTAAATTCATGTGCGGGTTTGCATTGGCGCGAATAGGAATAACCAACCACGATGAAAAACCAAGGATCATAAATGCTACCGATAGAAGCAATGTATTAACCGTTCGCCAATTGTATTTTCGAGAATAGTTTAATGCCAACACAAAAAATCCTACCAAAATAAATCCTGCAACCCAGTTTCCTGAATTGAACGGTAATCCAAAGTTGTTAACGACAAACATTTCGGTTTCACCAAAAAATGTCATTACCAATTTAAACAAGTATTTAAAAACGAATCCTAAGAATATAGCAGTTATGACATTCGCAATCAGAAAACTCTTAACAGTAAATTTATAGTTTTTAATGTAATATAAATAACAAGCAAGTGGAATTGCCAGTATAGCCATTAAGTGAACACCGGTTCCTAAACCAATCATCAATGAAATGAGTAAAAACCATTTGTCGGCTCTTTGTTTGTCGTTTTCTTCTTCCCATTTGCAACCCAACCACACCAAAATAGCTGAGAATAAGGATGCCATTGCATATACTTCCCCTTCAGAAGCGGAGAACCAGAAGGAGTCACTGAACATAAATACAGCAGAGCCAATGACACCACTGGCAAGGGTGATTAGAATCTGAGAAGGTGAGAATTTATTGGGTTTAATCGGTTCTTGAACTTCGTTTTGAACGGTAACCTTTGACATTCTTCGAACGAAATGTGTAATCGTCCAAAAAAGAAACATAATGGTCAATGCACTACTAAGCGCTGACATTGCATTTATGAGGATGGCATATTTACTTCCATCCCCAAAAGCAAGTCCAGACCAAACAGCTCCAATTAATTGAAACAAAGCAGCTCCCGGTGCATGAGTTACTCCTAATTTAGCGGAAGAAACAATGTATTCACCACAGTCCCAAAAGGATAACTTTCGCTCCATCGTCGATAGATAAACAAAAGAGGCGATGAAAAACATTATAAATCCAATTCGGTTGTTCCACTTCTTAAAAGGAATATTCATTTCATTAAAATTATCTTGCGAAAATAAGAACATTTTTAGAGTTTAAGGGCTTAAAGAAATGTGAAAACGAAATTTTTATTTTTAAGATTGCCTAAAAAGTGAGAATAAATTAAAAAACGAAGGTGTTTTAATTATTTTTGTTTAAATTTGCTTGGCAAAAAGCAATGGCTCTTACAGATAAAATTATTCAGGACGCAATCACCTTCGACGATGTCCTTTTGGTGCCTTCTTACTCAGAAGTTCTACCCGCTCAGGTTTCTTTGAAAACCAGATTAACAGACAACATCATGTTAAATATACCCTTGGTCTCCGCTGCAATGGATACAGTGTCCGAGTATAAATTAGCCATCGCACTTGCCCGTGAAGGTGGACTTTCATTTATCCATAAAAACATGTCAATTGAAGATCAAACCAGTGAAGTGGATGCGGTAAAACGTTCTGAAAACGGAATGATTTCCGATCCTATCACACTTTCTCGTCATCACGTTTTAAAAGATGCAGATGAATTGATGCAGCGTTACAAAATTTCAGGATTGCCTGTTATTGAAGACGATATGACTTTGGTTGGGATCATTACAAACCGAGACATTCGCTATCAGACCGATATGAATCAATTGGTAGAAGATGTAATGACCAAAGAAAACTTAATTACTTCCGACATAAATACCGATTTAAATAAGGCAAAAACGATTTTATTGAAAAATAGAGTAGAGAAATTACCTATTGTCGATAATGAGTTTAAATTAATTGGTCTTATTACGATTAAAGACATCGACAATTTAACCAATTTCCCAAATGCGTGTAAGGACACCCAAGGAAGATTGCGCGTAGGTGCAGGAATTGGTGTAGGACCTGATAGTTTGGAAAGAATTCATTCGTTGGTTGAACGCGGTGTTGACATTGTTGCTTTGGATTCCGCTCACGGACATTCCAAAGGAGTCCTCGACAAAGTAAGAGAAGTTCGAAATGCTTTTCCAAAATTGGATATTGTAGGTGGAAACATCGTAACTGCAAGTGCAGCCAAAGATTTAATTGACGCAGGTGCAAACGTGTTAAAAGTTGGAGTTGGACCGGGGTCAATTTGTACAACGCGTGTGGTTGCAGGTGTTGGCGTCCCTCAACTTTCAGCGATTTATGATGTGTATGAATATGCAAAAACGAAGAATGTAACTGTAATTGCCGATGGTGGTATTAAATTGTCAGGAGATATTGTGAAAGCAATAGCCTCGGGCGCAAGTTGTGTGATGATTGGTAGTTTGTTTGCCGGTACGGAAGAAGCACCGGGTGAAGAAGTGATTTACCAAGGAAGAAAATTCAAAGCCTATCAAGGAATGGGTTCGCTATCCGCGATGCGAAGAGGAAGTAAAGATCGTTATTTCCAAGCCGATGCAAATAAATTGGTTCCGGAAGGAATTGAAGGAAGAGTTCCTTATAAAGGAAGTTTATCCGATATGGTTTATCAGCTTTGCGGGGGTCTAAGAGCAGGAATGGGGTATTGTGGCACACCGGATATTGAATCTCTTATTCGAGATAGTAAGTTTGTGAAAATCACAAATGCTGGTTTAAATGAAAGCCATCCGCACGATGTGGTTATTACCAAAGAAGCTCCAAATTACTCAAATTAAATCAGTTAGGAAATATTTTGATAGAAGGACGTTCAGGAAGTGTCGTCCTTTTTATACACCTTGAGTTGAATCAAAAAGGAGTTGAATAAAAACCTATTCAACTCCTTTTGGTATTTATATACTAGATAAAACCCAGTAAGAAAGTAATGTCTAAATTAAAACTGCCATCCAGCGGTCAATAAGAACAATCCTTGTGTGTTTTTTACTTTTGCTACATAGTTATAGTCTGCATTCATTGGTAATGACGCGTAGTAGACTGCGTTGTCACCGTAGTCATAATCCACATAGTCTCCATTTCCAAAGATGTAATTGTATGATTGATTTTGGAATTGATAAACCGCATCCAAATAGAATCCTCCAAAATCATAACCGGCACCAAAACTAAAACGGTTGATATCGCCTCTAACAATTTCTGAAAAATTTTGTGAAACCGCAGTACCGGTTCCTAAATCCGCATTCAATGAAACATCATCGAAAGGAGTTTGCACGAAATTATAACCTGCACGTAATCTGAAGTTTTCTAATCGGTATTCACCACCCAATCGAACTTCGCTACTTGATTTGTAGTTGTTCTCCAAAAAAGTATTGGTGGAAGTGAAATACTGCGAAGGTTTGAATTTCGTTGAACCATTCATATGAAGTGTATAATCCGCGTTCAAAGCCAATGACTTTCCAACTACAAATCCTGCACTAGCTACCAAACGGCTGTTTGTATTTCTGTCGTATTCACTGTAATACAAATCATAACTGTAATCTGTATCGTTGATAGCTAAGTCAGCAAAATAATTTTCTTCAATGTTACTGTACCAAACCGGGCTGTGGTAGGCCAATCCCAATCGGACATTGTCGGTCACTTTCCCAATCACACCTGCGCTTAAAGAAAATCCAGTTGCTCTTGAAGAGTATGGAGTTCCATTTAAGTCATATCTATAAACAGTTCCTTCGGTGTCTTCGTCAAAAACCACATAATTATCGTAACGAATATCGTGGGTATTCAATCCCATCCCTAGAAATAACTTATCGTTGTAACTCGCACCAAAATTAATCGTTGCTTTGGTTTTGTAACCTTCTGCCACGTCTTGGTATCCCGCCATTGTATACGTTGTATATTCTTCCGGATCATCGTTTGTAAGATAGGTTCCTGTGATATTGTTGTTTCTACCCAATAGAATTCGATTGTCCAAAGATTCTTGGGAATATTTAAGTCCAATTGAAAAGCGGTTCCATGCATTCCCTTCGTTATGGAAAACAAAGTTTGCACCTACGTTTTGAAATTGGAATGAATTATCATCAGTTTTGAAACTATTTCCAAACCGAGATTCGTTTTTGAATGAATTGACTCCAAGTGTTACATTCAAATCCGAAGCAATTGCGACTGACAAACCAGCAGGGTTTTGTTCGGTGGAAGAAATATCTCCTCCCAAAGCTCCCATGGAACCTCCCATACCGATATAACGTGCGCTTCCCGCATTTATTTCGCTTGAAAAGTTGGATAGTGAATTTAAATCCTGAACATTTTGTGCATTTGTGATTCCTGTCACAAGGATTAAAGCTGCGACTATTTTTCTCATTTCTGCTAAATTTTAATTTCGTAAATAATTAGAATAGAAAAAAGCCTGTTGAAAAACAGGCTCTAAATTATTATCTTCGTGAACCTCCTGAGCTTCGTACGCCACCACCAGAACTTCTCATTCCTCCTGTATTAGAACTTCCTGTGTTGCTTCTCATCGATGGTGTTGAAGAGCGATTAGGCTGATTATTTCTGCTTGGTTGTGACATATTTGAATTAGAACGCGTTCCTGGACTTGTTTGCATATTTGGACTTGTACGCGTTCCTGGACTTTGTTGGGTTCTAATGGGTGCATTCGGTCGGGTGTTAGCCGGAGCCGTTGCTCTTATAGGTCTTGTATTGGGTTGTGCATTTTCATTCATTCCAGAAGTAGGTCTTACTCCACCTGTATTGTTCTGATTCGATTGCATATTTGGATTCGTAGTTCGAACTGCACCCGTTGTATTCTGATTCGACGGAGCGGTTCGTACATTTCGTACCGGTCGATTGTCTGAATTTGTACTCATACTATTTGAACTCATACTATTTGAACGAACGGAACCATTCGCACCTCTTACTGGCCTGTCATTTCTATTCATTTGAAAACTTCTATTTGGTGTGCTATTTCTGTAAGGACTTCCATTTTGAGCCAAGCCTGAACCAGGTCTTGATCCTGGACGAACTGCTGTTCCTCTGTTCCAATAGGAATTTCCATAGTATCCATAATTTCCACCGTAGTAACTACCATAGTATCCACCATAATAACCTCCATAGTAACCCCAATATGGACTATATCCGTAATATCCACCATAGTATGGAGAATAGAAAGGACTCCATCCACCCCAATAAGGATAATACCAACTGTATCTTGGGTAGTTCCAGTACCAACTACTGTATCCAAATCCCCACCAAGGATTATAATATCCACCGTAATTGTTTATGGTTATATCCAATCCGTCGTATCTCCCCCAATCGCTTGTATTACTAGAACCGACATATACATTATTACCTGTTACTTGTACCGTATTGTTGCTTTGGGCTTGTTGGGTCTGATTGGATGTATCGTCGTAATAGAAATCCTCCGCTCCTTTTCCATTGGCATCAAAATAAGGACTTCCAACCTGTATATCGTAAGATTGAGCACTTGTAGTAGAACCTAAATCTATTTGACCATCCTTGGATGGACTATAATATACGCCGTCAGTCTCTCCGCTTGCAGCTGCAGTTAATTGAGTGGAAGCGCAAGAGCTTACTCCAAAACCTAGCAAGATTACGCCGAGGTATGTGAAGATTTTTTGGGGATTTATGTAAAGTTTGCTCATTTTTATAGTTTTACAGTTGTTATTATTTAAATTTGCACCTTGTTTTAGACTAATAGTGTCTAAAAGTAGGAATTTATTATATAATGGCAATTATTATGCCAAGAAAGAAATGTTAAATTATCATAATACCTAGTATAAAATAAGATGGCAAAACTAACGTCGAGAGATGAAGATTACTCTAAATGGTACAACGAATTGGTTGTACAAGCGGGATTGGCTGAAAACTCAAAAGTAAGAGGATGTATGGTTATCAAACCCTACGGCTATGCGATTTGGGAAAAAATGCAAGCTGAATTGGATCGTCGATTTAAAGAGACGGGACATCAAAATGCTTACTTTCCTTTGTTTGTTCCCAAAAGTATGTTTGAGGCGGAAGAGAAGAATGCAGAAGGATTTGCCAAAGAATGTGCGGTGGTAACGCATTACCGATTAAAAAATGATCCAGATAATAAGGGAAAACTAATGGTGGATCCCGATGCAAAATTGGAGGAAGAATTGGTCGTTCGACCGACTTCGGAAGCGATTATTTGGAGTACCTATAAAAACTGGATTCAATCCTACCGTGATTTACCGATTTTAATTAATCAATGGGCGAATGTGGTTCGATGGGAAATGCGAACGCGTTTGTTTCTACGAACAGCTGAATTCCTTTGGCAAGAAGGACACACAGCGCATGCGACCAAGGAAGAAGCCATGGAAGAAACGACGCAAATGTTGGATGTATATGCCGAGTTTGCCGAAGAATTCATGGGAATGCCGGTTGTAAAAGGAATGAAAACACCGAGCGAACGATTTGCAGGTGCAGAAGAAACCTTTTGTATCGAAGCACTTATGCAGGACGGAAAAGCACTTCAGGCAGGAACTTCTCACTTTTTAGGTCAGAATTTCGCGAAAGCTTTCGATGTGAAATATGCGACCAAAGAAGGTGGACTTGAATATGTTTGGGCAACTTCATGGGGCGTTTCTACCCGATTGATTGGTGCATTGATCATGACGCATTCCGACGATAATGGTTTGATTTTACCTCCGAAATTGGCACCGATTCAAGTCGTAATCATTCCGATTTATAGAAATGACGAACAGAAAGAAGCGATTTCTGAAGTGGCAGATACATTGATGGCAGAATTAAAACAAAAAGGAATTTCTGTCAAATTTGACGATGACGATAAAATGAAGCCTGGATGGAAGTTCAATGAGTATGAACTAAAAGGAGTTCCGATTCGAATTGCCATTGGCCCTAGAGATTTGGAAAAGGGTGAAGTAGAAATGGCACGAAGAGATACCTTGGAAAAATCCTTTGAGAAAATCGATGGTCTAAGTGAAACGATTGGAAGAAAGCTGGATGAAATTCAGGAAAACATTTTCAATAAAGCTTTGAACTACAGAATAGAACACACAACCGAAGTAAAAACGTACGACGAGTTTAAGGATGTGTTGGAAAACAAAGGAGGTTTTGTTTTGGCTTATTGGGACGGTGAAGATGAGACCGAAGAAAAAATCAAGGAAGAAACCAAGGCAACGATACGTTGTATACCGTTTGATGAAGTAGATTTGGATAATAAATTTGACTTCTATTCGGGAAAACCCGCAAAATTTAAAGTTCTTTTTGCAAAAGCGTATTAAAGTTTAACAAATAATTATTACATTCGTATTATCCTTTGGCTTAATATTGGATATCTAAAAACAAAAGAACATTATGAGAAAAGTTTTATTTTTAACAGCAGTTTTAGCATTTGTAGGATTTTCAAATGCACAACAAAAAATGGATGCAAAATCATTGCAAACAACCGAAGTACGAAATAATTTTGAAGCGTGGAGTGCAGACTTAGGTTTGACAGATGCTCAGCAAACACAAATTCAAGCAATTTACAAAAAAGCAACCCAAGAAAAGGAAGCAATTCGTTCTACAGGTACTGCCAAAGACTTCAAAGAAATCACAGACCGTCAGGAAACTGCAATTAATGCAATTCTTACACCTGCACAGTTGACAAAAGTGAAAGAAATTGAAGCAGCAAGAAATCAACAAAAAATACAGAATTCAGTTAAGTAATCAAAGAATAAGTGAAATTATAAAAATGCCTTCTCTATGGAGGCATTTTTATTGAATAAATTAGAAAAAACAATGTTAGCCAAAAAAATTCTTTCATTTGCCGTATTAATTGCGGCTATCGTCACAAATGCACAATACCTCACTTTAAAAGGAAAAGTAACAAACACTCAAAATATTCCCCTTGAATATGCCACAGTATCCATTCAGGAACCAGAAACTTTCAATGAAGTTATGGAAGTGGTAACAAGTGCGGATGGTAGCTTTGAAGTTAAAGTTCCTTCTGGAAATTATATTTTATATATAGAATCTTTCTTAGGTGGAATCTATGAGAAAAGTATTCAAGTTACCAAAAACGAAAATTTAGGAACCATTAAAATTCAAGATAGCTCCGCCGTTGCATTGGAAGGCATAACTTTAACAGGTAGCGATCAAGCCTATCGAATGGAATTAGACAAAAAAATCTACGACCTTTCAAAAGACCCCATGGCCAAAGGAAGCTCTCTTTCTGAAGCCTTAGAAAATGTACCTTCAGTCCAAGTAGATGGCGAAGGAAACGTAAGTTTGAGAGGAAATGAAAGTGTTCGAATTCTAATTGATGGAAAACCCTCTACACTGATTGGATTTTCAGATCCAGCCGAAGCGCTGAAAAGTTTACCCGCTGATATTGTTGAACGAATTGAAGTGGTAACCAACCCATCTGCACGATATGAAGCAGAAGGAAGTGCGGGAATCATTAACATCATTCTTAAAAAAGGAAAATTAAGAGGATTGAATGGTTCTGTGAACGTAAGTGGAGGAATTCCGACCGTTGCAGGAATCACAACCAATTTAAACTACCGAACAGGAAAATGGAATATTTTCACTAACCTAGGTTATCGTCATTCGGAATGGGAAAACAGAAGAAGTTCATACACCACTCGTTTCGATTCAAATGGAATTCCGAGATACGAAGATATGGACGGAAAAGGAACATGGACGCGAAGTGGATTTAATGCTATGTTAGGAGGTGAATATAGTTTAGATGATAAAAACACCTTTACACTTTCTGGAAGCTACAGAAACGGTGACAACAAGAATGAATCTACACTTACTTATCTTGATTTTGATGCGGATCGAAATTTAATGGCTTCTTCCTCACGTGTACAAGATGAAACATCGGATAACTATGGTGTGGAGGGGAACTTTAATTACAAACATGAATTTGATCGATCCGGTCATGAATTCACAGTAGATGCTTCTGCCAATTATTCCGAACAAAAAGAAGATGGAATATTTAGAGAAGTTGGTGATTTCGTGAATTCTACTGAAAAAGCAATCAATAGTGAAACCCGAAATCAGGTGATTATATCTGCTGATTATGTGTATCCGTTTGGAAATAAAGGTCGTTTTGAATTGGGGGCGAGAGGAGAAATCTCTGGAAATTTAACCGATTTTAAAGTGGATAGCCTTTCAGGAAACGATTGGATTTCAAATCCAGATTATGCAAATCGTACCGATTACAAACAAAATGTATATGCAGCGTACGCTCAATACGGTCAGGCTTTTGGAAATTTCTCTTTCTTTGCAGGATTGAGAATGGAGAATTCAGATATTACTGTAAAGTCTATTTATAACAACAGTTCGACCAATAAAAATTACGTTGATTTCTTTCCAAGTTTATTTTTGAATTATGAGTTTGAAAGCGAAGATCAATTGCAAGTTAGCTACAGCCGTAGAGTACGTAGACCAAGAGGTTGGGATTTGATTCCGTACACTTCCTATTCAGACAATCGAAATATGCGAATGGGAAATCCGGATTTGAATCCACAATATACCGATTCATTCGAAGTGTCTTATATCACAAAGATTGGAAAGTTTATGGTTACGCCTAACATTTATTATTCAAATACACAAGACAATATTCAGCGATATCAATCCATTAATGAACATGGAGTTTTGGTTGCAAAACCCATCAACGTAGGAACCGATGAGCGATATGGAGGAGATATAACTTTCACATACCGTCCCTTGAAATGGTGGAATATAATGGGGAACGTGAATTTATATGGCTATAAAACTACAGGTGAACATACTGATACATTTACCAATTCAAACGGGGAAACCGTCAGTCGAACCACGAATTTTGATGGGGATGGATTTAGCTGGTTTGGACGTTTGAGTAACACATTTACTTTACCTGAAAAAATCAATTTACAGGTTTCCGGAATGTATAGAGGTGGAAATAAAACCGCACAAAGTGAAAGAAAGCCGATGTATGGAGTGGATTTAACTTTGAGTAAAGATTTATTCAATGACAACGCAACGCTTACTTTTAGTGTAAGAGATGTATTGGATTCACGAGAAATGAAAATGTCTTCGTTTGGAGATGACTTTTATATGGATAGAACGTTCAGATGGAGTGTAAGGTCCTTTAATTTAAGTTTCACTTATCGATTTAATCAATCGAAAAGAGACCAAAGAAGACAACAAAGAAATCAAAGTGAAGACTTTGATATGGAAGGACAAATGTAAGCTAAGCATTGCATAGACGATTGAATGAATAGTCCTAAGTAATCGATAAAGAATACTTAGGACTATTCATATAAAATTGATTTTCAATCAAATTGGCAGAACTCATTGTCCATCCGGAAAGAAAAAAATATATTTGTCCTAAATTAAATTCTTCTTAAAATGAAATTCCCAAAAACACATAGTTTAAAAGAAATTGCCAAAATCATTGGTTCTAAATTCATTGGTGACGAAAATTTCTCGATTGAAGGCATTAACGAAATCCACGTTGTTGAACCCGGTGACATCGTTTTTGTCGATCATCCCAAATATTACGATAAAGCACTGGAGAGTGCGGCAACTGTAGTTCTCATCAACAAAGAAGTTGAATGTCCCGAAGGAAAAGCACTTCTAATTTCAGACGATCCTTTTCGAGATTTTGTGAAGATCGGACAACATTTCAATTCGTTTAAACCTGCCCATCAATCCATTTCATCGACTTCAAAAATCGGGGAAGGAAGTCATGTTCAGCCCGGTGCATTTATTGGAAACCAGGTAGAAATCGGGAAGAATTGTTTGATTCACGCCAATGTTTCCATCGGTGACAACAGTAAAATTGGAGACAATGTAGTTATTCATTCAGGTACAGTTTTAGGCGGTGATGGATTTTATTACAAGAAACGAGAAACCGGTTTTGACAAATTAAAATCCGTTGGAAATGTGGTGATTGAGGACGATGTGGAAATTGGCGCAAACTGCACCATTGACCGTGGAGTAACTGCATCCACAACCATAGGCGCAGGTTCAAAATTGGATAACTTAATTCAAATTGGACACGATTCACTCATTGGAAAAAAATGCCTAATCGCTTCTCAAGTTGGTATTGCAGGCTGTGTTGTTATTGGTGATGAAGTTACGATTTGGGGTCAAGTCGGGATTAAAAGCGGAATTACCATTGGCAATAAAGTTGTAATCATGGCACAATCTGGCGTTGGACATAATTTGGAAGAAGGCAAATCCTATTTTGGCTCCCCGGCAGAAGAAACTCGGAAAATGTACAAGAAAATGGCTGCCACTCAGATTTTAGTCAATGATTTTCTGAAAAACAAAAGAAAAAAAGAAGACGATCCGGTTTAAATATATTTGTTAAAGACAGACCCATCTTATAAATACAGTCAGCAAACCCATCGATTTCAGCTTAATTTTATTAAATTTGCAATTCGCACGATTCCTAAAGTACCCTAATTGCGCAAAAACAAGACTTCGGGTACTTTGAATTAATTAAATACATTTTTTAACACAGATAGAATGAATATGGATACACAAACATTGAATGTACACGAAAGATTAGGAAAACATATTTTAGCCGATGGCTATTCGATAGTGATGGATATTGAAAAATCACACGGATCCTATATTGTAGATGAGAATGGACATGAATATTTGGATATGTTCAGTATGTTTGGTTCAGGATCAATTGGATACAATCATCCTCATTTGATTAAAAACACGGATTTTTTAGGACGAATGGCTGTTAACAAACCGACCGTTTCTGATATTTACACCGAACAATACGCTGATTTTGTAGATACTTTTGAACGCGTAGCTATTCCCAAAGAATTGCCTTATACTTTTTTCGTTTCAGGTGGAGCTTTGGCTGTTGAAAACGCTTTAAAAGCTGCTTTTGACTGGAAAACACGCCTAAATAAAACAAACGGAATCGATAAAGAAGCAGGACAAGTAATCCATTTCAAACAAGCATTTCACGGCCGTACAGGTTACACGCTGAGTTTAACAAATACCGCTGACCCAAGGAAATACATGTATTTCCCAAAATTCAATTGGCCACGCATTGATACACCAAAAATGTTCTTTCCGTTGTCCGAAGAAAATGTCGCAAAAACCATCGAATTGGAAAAAATGGCATTGGATCAAATCAACAAAGCATTAGCAGATAATCCAAATGAGATCGCTTGTATCATCATTGAAACCATTCAAGCGGAAGGTGGAGATAATTTCTTCCGAAATGAATTCCACAAAGCGTTGCGAAAAGTATGTGATGACAACCAGATTCTTTACATTTTGGATGAAGTTCAAACCGGAATGGGATTGACTGGAAAAATGTGGGCATATCAAAACTATGACATCATTCCAGATATCATTGCTTTTGGTAAGAAAACCCAAGTTTGTGGTATTTTGGCAAACAAAGAAAAATTAGACCAAGTTCCACATAACGTTTTCCAAGAATCTAGTCGTATCAATTCAACCTTTGGTGGAAATTACATCGACATGATTCGCTTCAAATTAATTTTGGAAGTAATTGAACATGAAAACCTATTGGAGAACGTACGCGTTCAAGGAGAATTCTTGAAATCAGAACTGGAGAAATTACAAGAAAATCATTCCAACGTTTCTAACGTAAGAGGAATGGGCTTATTCTGTTCGTTTGATTTAACCAGCACCGAAGAAAGAGATGAGGTTATCAACAAAGCATTTGAAAATAAATTAATCCTTCTTTCCTGTGGTGAGAAAACAATTCGTTTCCGTCCCCATTTGAATGTGAAAAGAGAGGATTTAGAAAAAGTAAGTGAAATTTTGAACGAAATTCTTTAATCGGTCAAAATAGTTTGCATATAAAAGCCTCGAGAAATCGGGGCTTTATTTTTTTATTAAGAAGTATGGTAGTGATTTGAATCTGATGATTTAAGAATTATCCCTTCGGAATCAATTTGGTTACATAACTCATAATTAGTTGAGTGGAATTCGGCTTTTGTTGAATGTAATCAAAAGCAGCTTGTCCTCTTTCTTTTCGGAGTTGGGAATCCTGAATCAATTTAGTCATTTTCTCTTCAAAACCATACGAATCCACAAAACGAACCGCTGCTTCTATATCCACTAAATCAATCGCTTCCATGTAACTCTTATAATTCGGGCCAAAAATTAAAGGAATTCCAAAAACCGCGGGCTCTAATGTATTGTGAACACCTGTTTTGGTAAATCCACCGCCCACATAAGAAATAGTGGAATAGGCATAAATGTGAGTAAGAATTCCTATCGTATCCAAGATTAAAAACGGCGATTCTTCCAATTTCTCATCGGTCATTTCTGAATAACGAACCGATTTTCCTTTCAATTTCCCTATCAAATTCTGGATTTGCTTTTCATCGATATTATGAGGCGCAAAAATCACTTTCCAATCCTTTGGCAAATAGGCATTGATATAATCTGTCAAAATCACTTCATCCTCGGGCCAAGTACTTCCCGCAACAATTAAATTGGAATTGCCTTTGAATTTTTCAACAAATTCTAATTTGGAATGTGACTCATAAATTTCTTTCACACGGTCAAAACGGGTATCGCCTGAAACGGTAACATCCTCAATTCCAATGGAATTTAATAGATTTTTAGAATCATTATCTTGCACAAAAAAATGATCAATTCCACTGATTATTTTTCGAAACCAACTTGCCCAACTTCTAAAAAACAATTCCTTTTCTTTGATTACTGCCGAAATAACCACAACAGGAATATCAACATGATTCAATTCCTTCAATAAATTATACCAATATTCATATTTCACTAAAATCAATAATTCCGGATGCAAAGTATGAATCAGTTTTTTTGCATTTTTAATCGTATCCAAGGGCAAGTAAAAAACATAATCCCCTCCTTTAAAATCCTTTCGAACTTCGTAGCCTGAAGGCGAAAAAAAACTCACCGCCAATTTATGGTGCGGATAGTCTGACTTTAATTTCTCCATCATAGGTCGTCCTTGTTCAAATTCGCCCAAAGAGGAACAATGAATCCAAATCACGCGATCTTCCGCGGAAATGGCCGTTTTCATTTTAACCTCCCAATCCCTCCTACCGTCTAGCCACAGTTTCGCTTTCGGGTTAAACCGAGAGGCAATGGAAACCACAAAGCCGAATAAATTAACAAATAGATTATATATGATATTCATAAGGTTGGCGAATATACAAATTCCGTTTTGTACATTTGTGCTAAATTTTAAGACAATGCGTAAATTACAAATGGTTGATTTAGGGGCGCAGTACCAAAAAATCAAAAAAGATATAGACCAATCCATCCAATCTGTTATTGATTCTTCAGCATTCATTAACGGACCCGAAGTAAAGAATTTTCAAACGGAATTGGAATCCTATTTAAATGTAAAACACGTAATCCCTTGTGGAAATGGAACCGACGCACTTCAAATCGCATTAATGGCTTTGGATTTAAAGCCCGGTGACGAAGTTATCACTGCCGATTTCACGTTCGCTGCAACGGTGGAAGTTATCCATCTTTTGGGAATGAAATCCGTTTTAGTCGATGTGGATTATGATACTTTCTTAATTGACACAGAGCGATTAAAAGCCGCAATCACTCCGAAAACAAAAGCAATTATTCCAGTTCACTTATTTGGTCAAGTAGCCAATATGGATGAAATCATGAAAATTGCAGAAGAACATAATTTGTTTGTAATCGAAGATACGGCCCAAGCAATTGGTGCAGATTACAAAGGCAAAAAAGCAGGAACCATTGGGACCATTGGAGCGACTTCTTTCTTCCCTTCCAAAAACTTAGGATGCTATGGAGACGGTGGTGCAATTTTTACCAACGACGACGATTTAGCACACAAAATGAGAGGAATTGTTAACCATGGAATGTACAAACGCTATTACCACGATGAAATTGGTGTGAACTCGCGTTTAGATAGTATTCAAGCTGCAATTTTACGAGTGAAGTTAGGTCATTTGGATGAATACAGCGCAGCCAGAAAGAAGGCTGCTGAGTTCTACAATGAAGCATTTTACGAAATTCCAGAAATCTATACCCCTTTATTAGCAGAGGGTACCAACCATGTTTTTCACCAATACACTTTACGAATTACGCAGGGAAAACGAGATCAATTGAAAGATTATTTGGAATCGAAAGGAATTCCTGCCATGATTTATTATCCAGTTCCCTTACGAAAGCAAAAAGCATACGATACGGGTGGTTACAATGATGCAGATTTCCCAAACACCAATAAATTGATTGAAGAGGTGCTTTCTTTACCCATGCATACCGAATTGGATGAAGAGCAATTGGAATTCATCACAAATACAGTAAAAGAATTTTTTAACCATTAATTAAAGGGATTTAAAACCTTAATCTAAACGAATAAAATTGAAAAAAAACATAGTAGTTACCGGCGGATTGGGTTACATTGGCTCACATACAGTCGTAGCTTTACAAGAAGCAGGTTTCACAGTAAGTATCTTGGATGACTTATCCAATTCAGATCTCTCTGTTTTGAATCGGATTACAGAAATATCAGGAATTAAACCTGAATTTCATGTGATTGATTTAAAAAATACCGAAGCGGTAAAGGATTTTTTTCAATCCGCAAAAATTGATGGAATCATTCATTTTGCAGCCCACAAAGCCGTAGGCGAAAGTGTAGAAAAACCATTGATTTATTATCGAAATAATTTGTTGGGACTGATAAATCTCTTGGAAGCCATGAAAGAAAATGAGGTGGACAATCTGATTTTCAGTTCTTCTTGCACGGTTTATGGCCAAGCTGATACTATGCCTATTGACGAATCTGCTCCTTTCAAAAAAGCAGAATCTCCTTACGGTAAAACCAAACAAATGGGAGAAGAGATTTTGGAAGATTTTGTAGCTGCGGATTCCAAAAACGTGATTTCTTTGCGTTACTTCAATCCAGTAGGTGCACATTCGAGTGGTTTAATTGGTGAGTTGCCTTTAGGCGTCCCCAACAATTTGGTTCCCTTTGTAACGCAAACAGCAGCGGGAATAAGAGAATGTTTATCGGTATTCGGTGATGACTACCCAACGCGCGATGGAACGGCAATCCGTGACTATATCTACGTGGGCGACTTGGCGGATGCACATGTTAAAGCTTTGAATCGATTAATAGAAAAGAAAAACAAAGAAAATTTAGAGGTATTTAACTTAGGAACAGGAATCGGATCCACGGTATTGGAAATAGTAAAAACCTTTGAAAAAGTCAACCATTTAAAGTTAAATTACAAAACAGTGGGGCGAAGAGCGGGCGATATTGTAGAGGCATTTGCGGACAATACGAAGGCGGAAAAAGAATTAGGTTGGAAACCCAAGACTACTTTGGAAGAAAGCATGCGAACCGCATGGGAATGGCAGAAGACTTTGTAAATGCCTTCAATTTCTTTGTTAAATGCATGTTTTTCTCAAACAACACAAAACAAGTTATAAGGAATAGCTCAAAACGTTATTCCTTTTTTATTCCCCAATCCATTACAATTCTCCAAGTTGCAAACAAAGAATCAATTTGTTCATTTATCCCATCGACAAAGTCATGTTTCAAAATATCAAACCAACCTTCCATGGTGGCTTCTTCATGGTTTTGTTCTTGAGTTTTCACATAGTCCTTTGCGTGGTCTAACAATTCTTGGGATTTATTGGAAGGGTCGCTGCTCAATTGTTTTGCACCATTTGCGCGTTTTTCAGATTCAAATTCGTGTGGGTCCATTGGGTATGTTTTATAGTTTTATCTCCTATAAAGTTACGGACATTCAGACAGGTGGACTTTTAAAACTATGTTAAAAAAAGCTTTCCACATACCAGGATGATGAAAAATCGGCAAGTATTGGCATGAGAAAAGGAGAGGAAATGAATTAAAAAAAGGGCAAGCTTACTACATCACACCGCTACAACCGGATACCCTTGCTGCGTTCCCACCCTGGGGGATTGACCAGGAGCTGGTTGTGTAGGACTTGCCCGCTGCAAAGTTACACTTATTTTAATTCTAACAAACAATTACTGTAAAATGAGATTATGAAAAATATCAGTTGTCCCCATTTTATGACGATTCGCTGTTGGTTTTCTTTTATCTTTGCGTTATGTCAAAATATATTTTATACGCGATTGCCTCAGGTTTATTGCTTGCACTTGGCTGGCCATCTTATGGTTTCCCACTTTTATTATTTTTTGGTTTTGTCCCGCTTTTGTATGCTGAAAATAAGATTTCGCAATACGAGCAACTCAAAAGGAAGGGAGGAATTATTTTCGGATTGGCGTATCTCTCATTTTTCATTTGGAATGCCATTGTCATTTGGTGGTTGCATTATGCCCAAGAAGTAAATGCCCAAGGAGAACTTCAGGACTCCTGGATATCCTATTTTGTAGCTGTGTTAGCGAATGCGCTTTTAATGAGTATTGTATTTCAATCCTATCATTGGGTAAAGTCAAAATCAGGTCACATATACGGCATTCCTTATTTAGTAGCGGCATGGATGAGTTTCGAGAAATTTCATTTGGAATGGGAAATGTCTTGGCCTTGGTTTAATTTAGGAAATGGTTTTGCCAATTATCCGCAATGGATACAATGGTATGAATATACCGGAACTTTTGGTGGAACGTTATGGATTATTTTAGGGAATATGATTGTTTTCTATTTTCTATATGGCTATTTAAACACCAAAGAGAAACAATTACGAACGAAATTAATCAGCTATACCCTTCTCTGGATTGGAATTCCAATTGGAATTTCATACCTCATTTATTACAGTTACGAAGAAAAAGGGGAAGAAATTACAGCTTTAATTCTGCAGCCTGAATTGAATCCGTACACCGAAAAATACAACAAAGAACCGTTTGAAATTGTAAATGACCTCATTCAAATCACCCATAAAAACATCACGCCCGAAGTTCAATTTGTAGTTGCGCCCGAAACGGCTTTTCCTGGACCTGGACCAGGAATAAATGTGGATAAAATTTCCGATGATTTCTTAATTCAGACCATTCAACAAGATTTTGCGAAATATCCTGAACTCACTTTTGTTTCCGGTGTGGGAATGATGCGTTATTATCCATACGAAAAATTAGCTTCAAAAACAGCGGCTCGATTTAGAGGGTCAGACATGTGGTATGACGTGATGAATTCAGCCATTCAAGTAAACGCCAAAGATTCCATTCAATATTACCACAAATCCAAATTGGTAGTTGGGGTGGAACATTTCCCTTATATGTCGGTTTTAAAACCAATTATCGGCGATGTCATGTTGAATTTTGGAGGAACTGTTCGAACACATTTAACCCAAAGAGAGCGTTCGGTCTTTACAAATTCGTTTAACAATGCCATAGTAGCTCCCATCATTTGCTACGAATCAATTTACGGTCAATTTACCACCGACTATGTGAAGAATGGCGCCAATGTCTTATTCATTATGACCAACGATTCTTGGTGGGGAAATACGGACGGACACAGAGAGTTATTACTGTACGGAAACCTTCGTGCAATCGAAACCCGTCGGGACATTGTACGATCTGCGAATTCAGGAATTTCCGCCTTCGTCAATCAAAAAGGAGAAATCACGTCTTCCCTACCCTATGATACGAATGGTGCTTTGGTAGGAAAAGCCAAATTAAACAATGAGATAACTTTTTATGTCAAATACGGTGACTACTTAGTTCGAATCGCATTAATAGTGGCTGGAATCCTTTTAGGATATACGATTGCTTGGCATATACTTACATGGTTAAAGAAGAAAAATAAAATTTAATTCAATGATTAGTTGTTTTTCTGAAAAGAAAATAACTATCTTTGCAGTCCCAAAAAAAACAGGAGCAAATGTCGAAAATTTGTCAAATTACAGGAAAGAAGAGAATGGTAGGAAACAAAGTTTCCCACTCAAACATTAAAACAAAACGTACTTTTGACGTGAATTTGTTTAAGAAGAAGTTTTTTATGCCTGAAACCGAGGAGTGGATATACTTAAGAGTATCTGCACGCGGATTGAAGACTATCAATAAATTAGGTGTAGAAGAAGCTATTAAACGCGCACGTAAAAAAGGATTAATCGATTAATAACATTCATAATGGCTAAAAAAGGTAACAGAGTACAAGTGATTTTGGAATGTACTGAGCACAAAGAAAGCGGTACGCCGGGAATGTCTCGTTATATCACAACGAAGAACAAAAAGAACACTCCAGACCGAATTGAATTGAAAAAGTTCAATCCTGTGTTGAAGCGATATACTTTACATAAAGAAATTAAATAAAAATAGTAAACCATGGCAAAAAAGACCGTAGCCACCTTACAATCAGGTGCATCAAAGAAAATGACTAAACTAATTAGAGTGGTTAAGTCGCCAAAAACTGGAGCTTACCATTTTGATGAAAGAATCGTAACCGCTGATGAAGTGAACGATTTACTAAAATAATATATTTTATAATCGTATTTGTAAAATAAATTTTAAGGGTTTTAAAGGTCACATATTTTGTGGCCTTTTTTTATGAGAACAAATTGTATATTTGTAGCAAACACTTCATACTGTGAGTTGGTTCAAGAAAATATTAGGAAAAGAAAGTAAAGAGAAATTAGACGAAGGATTGGAAAAATCCAAGCAGTCTTTTTTCGATAAATTAAGTCGTTCCGTTGCCGGTAAATCGAAAGTGGATGAGGATGTTCTCGATAATCTAGAAGAAGTATTGATTACCTCTGATGTAGGTGTCGAAACTACCTTAAAAATTATTCAACGCATCGAAGATAGAGTTGCGCGCGATAAATATGTAGGTACTAGTGAACTGAATGTAATCCTTCGCGAAGAAATTGCAGGATTATTGTCAGAAAACGAAACTGTATCTACCAAAGGATACGACATTCCGGTACAAGATGATCCGTATGTGATCATGGTAGTGGGCGTAAATGGTGTAGGAAAAACGACCACCATTGGAAAATTAGCCAATCAATTCAAACAAGATGGTAAAAAAGTAATTCTAGGCGCGGCAGATACTTTCCGGGCGGCTGCAGTTGATCAATTGGTAATATGGGCAGATCGTGTAGATGTCCCCATCGTAAAGCAACCCATGGGCTCCGATCCCGCTTCGGTTGCATTTGACACATTGCAATCTGCTAAAGCGCAAGGTGCCGATGTGGTTTTAATCGATACAGCCGGAAGATTACACAATAAAATCAATCTGATGAATGAATTGACAAAAATCAAACGCGTGATGCAAAAAGTATATCCCGATGCGCCGCATGAAGTTCTTTTGGTTTTGGATGGTTCAACCGGCCAGAATGCATTTGAACAAGCCAAACATTTCACACAAGCAACCGAAGTAACTGCTTTGGCTGTCACAAAACTTGATGGAACTGCAAAAGGAGGCGTGGTCATCGGAATTTCTGATCAGTTCCAAATTCCGGTAAAATACATTGGTGTGGGTGAAGGTGTCAACGACTTACAAGCCTTTGATAAGTTCGAATTTGTCGATAGCTTCTTTAGTAAATAATCTGTTTATCTTTTTAAAAGAGTTTCATAACTAAAAAAATCCTTCCTCAAAAATTGAAAGGAAGGACTTTAAAGGGTTAGGTTTGGTCTTAGCTTAGGTTGGTTAAGCGAGTTTCAAGTAATTTAGTTTTAGTTAGATTGGTTTCATTTTTACTGATACAAATATATAATTAAAATGATTAAAATAAACAAGAAAAACCCCTTTTTTTCACAGGGAAAAACCCTTTTTTTTTTAACTTTCGTATTTCTGAACAGCTTCAAAAAACTCCGTAATTAGCTTACGTTTCTGCGCACTCACTGGGATTTCCTTGTCATTCTTCATGATTAAATAACCGCCATCTTTATGAAAATATTTTTTCAAATAATTGGGATTAATTAAAAAAGATTGATGAACGCGTAAGAAAAAAAACTTTTCAAGTGTCTTTTCGATTTCTTTTAGAGTTTTACTTACTACTATTTTTTTATCGTCCGCCAAAAATAGCGAGGTGTAATTACTACTGCTGTTGCAATACATAATATCATCGACTTCTATAAATTCATACCCATCCGAAATCGGTAGAGCGATTTTCGTTTTCAAAATTCCTTCTCTTTTCAAATAATCCAACAATTCATTTAAATGTTCACCCTGCGCCTCTTTATTCTTTTGTTTGTTTTGCCAATCTTGCAAGGTTTCTTTCAATTCATCCTCATCAATCGGCTTCATTAAATAATCAAATGCACGCGCTTTAAAAGCTTGGGTTGCATATTGACTGTAAGCCGTGGTGAATATAACATCGAACTTTCTTTCTGTCAATTGATCCAACAGTTGAAAACCATTTAATCCTGGCATTTCAACATCTAAAAAAAGAAGGTCAAATTCCAATTCCGGCAGTTTGATTAAAGCTTCCTGCACTTTATTGGTTTTATAAACTATATTCATGTGCGGATAGAGTGCGTTCAAATGAATGACTAAACTTTCTATACAATGCACTTCATCATCAACGATTACAACATTCATTATTACTTTACTTTTATAGGTTAATTAATTAATAATCAAACAATTGCTTAAAACCAACACTACTTTCGTACCGGTACTCTGACCTGAATTCTCGTCCATTTTATCTATGACTTGGAATTTAATTTTGGATTTAGAGCTTTTGTTAAACTGAATAATTCGGTCTTTGGTTATTTTCATTCCCATACTTTTTTTGCCTTCTTTTATTTCATCAATATGCACTTTCGATTGGACTCCTCGCCCTACTCCATTGTCTTCTATCACAATTCGAATGTCTGAATCGGACCGCGTGATTTGAATATCCAATTTCTTTATTTGCTTTTCAGAAGGCAGTAATCCATGCCAAATTGCATTTTCAACAAAAGGCTGAAGAAGTAAAGGCGGAATTTCAATGTCCTCCATTTCCTCTTCGGAAAGTGTTTCCAAATTAAATTGAAACTCTCCATTAAACCTCTTTTCTTCTAAGGAAACGTAGTACTTGATTAATTTAAGCTCTTCATTCAAAGAAATGGAATGACTCTTTGGAAGTTCAAGAATCATTCGCACAAATCGGCTTAAAAGAATTAAATACTGATCCGCTTTTTTGTATTCTCCTTTCTGAATAAGCAAATGAATTCCTGTAAAACAATTAAATAAGAAATGGGGATTTAATTGGGAACGTGAAGCTAACATTTCTGCTTGAACCAAGCTTTTCTCGTATTTTTCTTTGAGTAATTCTTCTTGCTTTTCATGCAAACTTTGCACGGCTTTATTCTTAGATTTGGATGTTTTATAGTGAAAAAGCAAAGAAAGTAATACCAAGAACGCAAAACCAATTAGCGCAATTGTAAATACCTTATGTGTACGGATTTTTTCCTCTTGGGATTGAACCATTTCATCTTTCTGCATGTTTTCTTCTACCAAAGTAGAAATCTTTTCTTCTTTTTGATCGAGCTGAAATTGACTGGTAAGCGCTGCAACTTTGATTTCCTGATTTGACATGGCCAAACTATCTTCGTACAACTTTCCTTTTTGATAATAAAAAAGAGCTTCTGGGAATTTTTTCTGGGCTTCTTTTATAGTTGCAATTGAATAGGCATTCTGAAATATTAGTCCTTTGTAATTGTTTTTTTCGGCAAGAGAAAGTGATTTCTTAAAATAATTGAGTGCAACACTCTGCTCTTTCAATTCCAAGTGTAAATTTCCCAATTCCCGTAACAATTCCGCTTCTTTGTCTCGATTTTTTAAACCTTGGTATTGTTTAAGCGATTTTAGAAAATAGTCTTTCGCCCTATTTAAATCTTTTCCTTCTTTGAAGTAAGCCATACCATAAGCCTGATTGGTAATCGCTAACCCAAAAGTATCTTTTCGTGCCAAATTAATGGTGTACAACGTATCTAAGTAATTCAACGCTGTTTTATACTCTTTCTGAATCGTATAATAATCTCCAATCGACAATAAATCCATTGCAATTCCTAAACTGTCATTCTTTACTCTTTCTGCCTGTAATGCACTTTGGAAATAAGACAAAGCTTCTTTTTCTTTACCCGGAATATTCATCAACGCATTCCCTAATCCGTTACTTGAAATCGCAATGTTTTTAATATTATTTTCCTTTTTTGCGATTTTTAAAGCTTTTAAATAATATTCAATCGATAAATCATACTGCTGGTTGTATCGTGCAGCAACACCTATATTATTCCCATAAATCATTTTCTGAATTGGCTCTACATTCTCTTTTTCCTCAACCAACTTAAAAGCACGAACATGAAAAGGAATGGACTGACTATATCTTTGGTGATACCGATACAACAAACCAAAATTATCCAAAGCTTTGGCATACAATAGCGTATCATTTAACTCCAAAGCCAATTCTGTAGCTTGATAGGCGAATTTGTACTCTTTATCTTCGTCATGATTTTCTCGATGAAGAGCACGACTGTATTCAATCAGTTTCTCCACTCTTTCCGCTCCTCTTGGCGTTTCTTTTAACTCCTTTTCAAGTTCAGAAAGTGATTTTTTCTGAGAGAAAAGAGGCGTATTTATTAGGAATAAAAAGGCAAGAAGTAAAACCCGAAGATTTTTTCGATTTTGTTTGAATTTCATGTAGGTATTTGAGTAGAGCATTTTCCAATTCTAAGTGTTTGATATTAGTTTTGTATCCATAAAGATAAGAACAATAAATAATCCTAGCTTATTTTAACCAAAACATACGAACGTCTTCCTGTTTTTGCTAATTCTTTTTCATCCATAATATGGTAACTTATTTTCTTGTCGTAATTTTTATTGTATAACTTGATCCGTTCTGAAGTGATTTCGCGATTTATTTCCCTTTCATAACTTTTCGCTTTTCCATTTTTAAACACCCCCTTTTCTTCGATAAGAATACTTATCTCTGAGTTATTTTGATGGATTCCGACGGAAATATGCTGAGACAACGATTCCACATCCTGTCGTCCTCTCCATAAAACCTCTTCAATAAAGGGCTGCAACAACATAGGAGGAATCATTATTCCGGAAACATCGGCATCTTTATCGATTTTTATATCGTATTTGATATTTTTATCAAATCGAATTCCTTCCAGTGTGAGGTATTGTTCCGTCATTTTCAATTCATCTTCCAATGAAATAACCGAAGCTTCACTAAAGCTAAGAATATTGCGAATGAGTTGACTGAATTTGGTCAGATATTTAACTGCTTTTTTATTTTCATTGATCTGGATATAATATTTTAAAACATTCAAATAATTAAACAAGAAATGAGGATTAATTTGAATTCGCAATGCCAAAGCTTCGGCTTGCGCTACTTCTTTTTCATAAACAGCCAAGGCATTTGTCTCAAGAAAACCGAGCTTTCTTTCTTCGTAATAAAAATATTCTCGGTAAATCAATGCGATTGTAAAGCTAATTATTTCCAAGAAAATTCCCATTTGAAAGTACGATTCTGCATCAATGGAATAGAAAAAATCACTCGGAACTCCTGTATAAGCCAGTCGAATTACAGCCACAATTGCACCTAAGAAATAAAAACAACTCCCTACAATAAATAAGGGTTTCAGAGGAGATTTCACCTCTTTGATGATCCATACAATCGCCACCAAACTCATTCCAAAAATTACGAGTCGCGAGATTACAAAGGCCCTTAACTTTACTTCAGCCGAAAAGGGACCTATAATAAAGTATAAGATAGCATAAGAAATACAAGCAAAACTCAAAATCCGTATCCAACCGTTAAGCTTTTTATTTGATTCTTTTAAATCTAATAATTTAATAGAAAAAAAACAATAAAAGGAGAAAGCTAGAAGTGTGAAAAGTTCAATAAATGCCATGGAACTTTGGGTAGAAATGGGGAGGTCGTTACCTATAAAAAACTTGTGACGTATAAACAAAAATGCTTCCGCCAAACTGAAGGATATAAAAAGTAGATAATAAAGATAAATACGCTCCTTGGTCTTAAGGTAAATGAGAATGACAAGAAAAACTAGAAATCCTAAAGCACCACAAAATAATAACCCCAAATAAAATAGGGAGTCATTCAACAATAGGGAATTCCCAGCAATTGTAGTATTTGCGAATAATTGGCTCAAAACAATCTTATTCTCTTATTAACTGTATTATTAACTGTATGAATTTAATTCAATTTTCATTTAAAATACAAGCAAATGATTAATCCATGCTTTTGAATGAGTAATCACCTCTTCTCATCGAGTATTTTCAAACTTAGTTCACATTCTTCATTACTCATTCAAAACCACCCAATACTCATTCAAAGTATTACTATACTCATTTGGTATTGTAAGTGAAATTCAAATGCTTCATTTTTGCTTTAGAATTTGATTTAAGAATTAAAAGTATAACTAAACCGAATCAAAAGCTAAGATGCTCTTTCAAAAATAAAGAATGGTTTTAAACAAGTTTCACATCAGTGAGTTTGTTTGTCGTAATTTCAATTGGACTCTCTCTACCTTCAACCCTAATAATATGACGACTTTAAAAACCATTCTTTTTTTTATATCCGAATTTGCGCTTAGGCGGAATTCAATCATAAAAAAAGTGCACTTTTAACGAATGCACTTTTTTTATTTAAACTATTTTTCTTTTCTATTCTGACTTTTTCCAATTTAATCGAAATTCACAAGCATTGAATTCGCTGTCGATATTTATAAAGGTATCGTTGATTTGATCCGCTACCCAAATTGTAACTCCTTCTTGCCTTTTGGTATTTACTGTTAAGTTTTTCAAACGAGCATAATCGGTTTCCATATTAATTTTATGAGCAGGAATGGTTTCATCTAGCTTAATTACTCGTAGAACGGACTGACGGTTAAACTCATCTTCAAAAGGCGAAGAAATATCTCCTCCACTTATTCCAACAATAGCGGCCAACATTTTAGCCGGTAGTTTTGAACGGTCCATACGGTCTTCACCGGTTTGTGGATCCATTAACTTCCCACCATTAAACTTGGTGTATTTGTCAACGGAATATTTATAAGCTGCTTCTTTAAAAGTCAATTCTCCTTTGTCAATTTGATCAATGATTGAGTTCAAGGTTTCTTTTGTTTTCGCAATTTCTTCGGCCGTAGGTTTTAATTGAATTAAAATATGTCGAATATCCAATTCTTGTCCTCTTCTTTTTTCTAACAAAGCAATGTGGTATCCAAATTCCGTTTTAAAAGGTTCCGATATTTCACCTTCTTGTAAGTTAAATACAACCGCATCAAATTCGGGTACCATCTGCCCTCTTTTTACATTTTTGATCAACCCTCCGTTGGAAGCTGAGCCGGGATCGTTGGAGTATAAAATCGCTTTGGTCGCAAAGCTTGCACCTTCTTCGATCTCCTTTTTATATTCATTCAAGTCAGCAACTACCTTCGCTTCATTCTCTTCAGAAATCTCTGGATAAATTACAATATGACTTAAGCTCACTTCTTCAGGGACATCCGGTAATTCCGTCTTATATTTTTCATAAAACACCCGAACTTCTTCAGGGGTTGCATCCAAACCTCTTGAAATCATGTCTTGTTTTTCTTTTGCATAGGCTTGATCCCTTACAATTCCTTTTAAATCCTGTTTGAATTCAGGCAAAGTATTGTACCCAAAATAGTCCAAAATTTCTTTTTCTGAACCTTGACTTAAAAAACGTTGTATTGTTTGATCTACTTGTCGATCAACTTGTTCATTTGTAATAGTGATCAACGTATCTTCTTTGGCTTTGGTCAACAACAGCTTTTCAACCAAAATATTTTCTAAAAACTCACATCGGTCCTCTACCTGAAAACCTTGAGCTTTTGAGGTTACATAGTCTCTTTCTATATCGGATTCTAAAATAATTTCATCACCCACTACCGCTGCAACTCCATCAATCTTAACTTGATTCAAAGGATTGTTTGGATCCTTTGGTTGTGCTAATCCTTTGATTGATCCTAAGCTGACAATCAGCATCAATACATACAATTTAATTCTCATTTATTTTAATTTGATTCTTATTCCGTGCTTCTTTATACAATTGATTTTGTAAATCACTGAGCAAATTTAACTTTCTTTTGTTAACTAAAAGATTTTTTATGGTAGGTTTAACAAATTCATAAGGAGCTTCACTTCCTTTTTGTTTTAAATTTAAGATTCGAATGAAAGTTACCAGTGAATCTTCTGCCACTTTTATCTTTCTTCGATTTACCAATTGATTTAAATAATCCCCTTCATTTAATATCGGAAATTGAGCGGTTAAGGATTCCAACGAATGCCATAAACTATCTTTGTCATTGTAGGAAGTTCCTGAAGTGAGCACGATTTTCATTAAATCATCGAAATCTTCTTCTTTTCCGGAATTGAATAAGCGTTCTGCTTTTGATTCGTCTCTTTTATTAACTGTAACTGCCCGAAATTGAACAATGGTTTTCATTAATGGAAAACTATTTTTATTTTCGGCAAAATAATTTTGAATATCCTGCTCAGAAACCGAATCCTTGATTGTTTTCTCTATCAAATAATTATTATAGGCATTGATTAATAAATCTTGCCGATATTCAACCATCCGATTGTCGATTTCCTTCAAAGTCAATTCATCAATGTTTTCTTCCGCTTTATCAACAATTGCCTTTTTCTTGACCCATTCTTCAATATAGGCTTGGACTAATTTAATGCTATCGTCGATGGAATAATCTTGCGGTAAAATCAAATGAATATCGCGGTCTGTTAAGAAGTGTTCTCCATAGCGTACCACAATCTTCTCATCATCCGCTTTTTTCTTTCGGAAATCAAATTTGCCTTTGCAACCAACAATTCCAATTCCGATAACTAAAATTAGTATTCCTTTTCTCATTCTGTAGTTTCATCTCATTTTTTAAAAGACAATCCATTCTTTTTAACTCATTAAACGGATTTTTATGGATTTCATTATCCCATTACCTTCATGGCCGAATTATAGGCAGATTCAAAAGCAAACATATCCAATCCATGTTCTGCTCCTACGCGCTCTGCATACGTAATCAATTTTTCAGTCGGCACATTTCCTACCAAATCATTTTTCGCCATGGGACAACCACCATACCCTTTAATCGCTCCATCAAAACGTAAACAACCGTTTCTATAAGCCGCATCTACTTTTGGGAACCATCCATTGTATTCCGAATGAAAATGCGCTCCGATTTCGATTTCTGGGTATTTGGGAATCAAGGTTTTGAATAATTCTTCTACATCTTCTGTATGTGCAACCGAGGTGGTATCCGATAAATTGATTCGTTTTATTCCAATATCCGCAAAGCGTTTTGTCCACTCTTTTACCAAATCCACACTCCATTCATCTCCATACGGATTACCAAAAGCCATTGAGAAATAAATCAACAACTCTTTGTCCGTTCCTTCTAAATTCTTCTGAATAGTTTGAATGCAATCAAAAGCTTCCTCTTGACTTTTGTGTGTATTGTCGTGTTGAAATTGTTCGGAAATTGAAAATGGAAATCCCAGCAAATCCACATTGGAATGTTTCATCGCTTGATCCGCGCCACCTTCACTGGCTATGATTACAGACAATTTGGAGGTATGTTCTATATCTAGAACGGCATTCAGAACTTCGGCAGAGTCTGCCATTTGGGGAATGATTTTGGACGACACAAAACTACCCGCGTCGATGGTTTCAAATCCAACGTGCAGCAATTTCACCAAATGATCAATTTTATCATCCGTAGCTATAAAATCATGGATTCCTTGCATGGCATCCCTGGGACAATCCACAATTTTGACTTTTTTACTCATTTTTTATTTGCTTTTGCAGGCTGAAAGATATAGAATTTCCTACTTTTACAAAAAAAAATAGAGAAGAAATGGAAAAAATATGGAGTAACAAATTAAGAGAGAGATTTTTAAAATATGTAAGCTTTTATTCTGAAAGTATTCCCTTTGTAGAAGAATTTCCAAGTTCTGAAAGACAATGGGACATCGCAAAATATCTTTTTGAAGAATTAAAAGCAATCGGATTGGAAGATGTAACCATCGATGACAAGGCGTATGTGATGGGATTCTTGCCATCGAACATTGAGCATGAAGTACCCACAATTGGCTTCGTTTCTCATTTTGATACTTCTCCCGATTATTCTGGTGAAAATGTAAATCCAATCATCACTGAAAATTACGATGGTGGAATTATCGTTTTAAATGAAAAGTTAAAAATGAAATTAGATCCCGAAGAATTTCCCGAATTGAAACAATACAAAGGACAAACCATCATTTCTACCGATGGTACTACACTTTTGGGAGCGGATGATAAAGCAGGAGTTGCTGAAATCGTAACTGCAATGGAATATTTAATCGCAAATCCAGAAATCAAACACGGACGAATTGCCGTTGGATTTACGCCAGACGAAGAAGTAGGTCGAGGTGCAGATTTCTTTGACGTGGAAAAATTTGGCGCTGAGTGGGCGTACACCATGGATGGAAGTGAAATTGGCGAATTGGAATATGAAAACTTCAATGCAGCTTATGCACACATCAAATTTTATGGAAAAAGTGTACATCCTGGCTATGCAAAAAACCAATTGGTAAATGCAGTTACATTGGCCAGAGAGTTTGCCGAAGAATTACCACAGGATGAAGTTCCTGAATTAACGGATGGTCGAGAAGGCTTCTTTCATCTAACTCAATTCAATGGAAATGTTTCAGAAACTGAAATTCAATACATCATTCGTGACCACGATATGGAACAATTTGAAGCGAGAAAGGAATTGATTCAGGACATCGTAAACGAAATGAAAAAAGAATATGGCGAAGACCGCATTGAATTGGATATGAAAGACCAATATTACAATATGGTTGAAAAAGTGAAAGAAAAATTCCAATCGGTTGATATTGCAAAACAGGCTTTTTTGGATTTGGGAATTAAACCGAACATCAAACCGATCCGAGGTGGAACCGATGGTTCTCGATTGAGCTTCATGGGCTTGCCTTGTCCGAATATTTTTGCAGGCGGTCATAACTTCCACGGACCTTATGAATTCGTTCCTTTGGAATCCATGGAAAAAGCAACTCAAGTCATCATTCGAATTGGTGAAATCATGGCGGAACAGAAATAAATTCAACCCACATAAAATAAAAAACACGCTTAAAGGATTAAAAGCGTGTTTTTTTTTTAATTCTTGGTGATCATTAATTTTGAAACCATAGTTTTTAAATTTTAAGATTAAAATATTTTGTAATTTTGTTTCATAGTCTGGTTTTATGAAATCACAAGAAATATTTATTGTTCATCCCAAAACAAGTGAAGAAGTTTCGGCACTTAAAGCCTTTATGCTTGCGCTTAAAATTAAGTTTGAAATATCTAGCGAAGAAAATTACAATCCGAAATTTGTCGCCAAAATACTTGAAAGCGAAAAACAAATTTTGGAAGGTAAGTTTACAGATGTGAAAGCGGATCAATTGAAAGAATTTATTGACGACTTATGATCAATTATACTTTGCGTTTTTCTGAACAAGCCAAAGCCGACATCAGGAAACACAAAAAGTCGGAAAACAAATCCATCATCAATAAAATTCGTTTATTCTTGGAAGAACTTTCCAATCATCCATTTACGGGCACAGGTAAACCCGAATCCCTCAAGCACGAACTTTCAGGTTATTGGTCGCGCAGAATCGATAAAGAACATCGTTTGGTGTACAAAGTGGAGAAAGATATTGTATATGTACTGTCAGCTTTTGGACATTATACTTAACGGAACAGAAATAAATTCAACCCACATAAAATAAAAAACACGCTTAAAGGATTAAAAGCGTGTTTTTTTTTTATTCTTGGTGATCATTAATTTTGAAACCATAGTTTTTAAATTTTAAGATTAAAATATTTTGCAATTGGGTTATATATTTAATTAGAATGAAATTACAAGATGTATTTATAGTTCGCCCAAATCAACCGAATCAGCGACTGCTTGTGCATCATTCAAATGATAAAAATTATTTTTGTTTGATATGTAAAAAGAATTTTTCACTTTTTAAATTTCAAACCTTAATTTTAATTGATTTTCAAACATTTAACTATCCTATTTTACTATAACACCAAATCTGAAACATTACTTATATTTAAGTTAACTATCCAAATACGAAACATTATTACCATTGATCTAAAGTTCCCAACTCATCTTCGTATTCATCCATTGCTTTAAAATCTAAGTCAAAAAACTTTTTCAACACAAATTCCAATCTAGAATGATATATATATAAAATATCATCATCATAATTCTTTATTTTTGATAAGTTGTCTTTTATATTATGAAATAATATTCTATCTGTCAAATAATTATAAAAATTGAAAATCATTTTTAAATTCTCAATAAAAATTTCACCTTTTTCATTATTATCACAGAGTTCCTTAGTTAAGTTTCTAATTTCGAATATTAATATCGCAAACAATTCCTTATCAAATTCATCTTTCCAATGAAATTTACACATAAAAGAATTCTCTTTTTCAATATCCAGACTTTCGCGAAGATAATTATCCATTTAATTAACATTTATTATTTTTCCTTCTGCAGTTTTAGTTTTGGTTATATTCAAATTCCCATCTAAATCCAATACTGCCTTACTTTTTCCAGTTCTATCATAAACTTCTATATGATTTCCATGCTTGCTATCTAAATGATAATAATCACCCTTTTTTAAATTTGGGTTATTCGTTTTGCCCATAATTTTATAAATATAATCTTTACCTTGTCTAAAATTTGTTTTTTGAGAAAAATCTTTAATGTTTTTTCCGAAATTTGTTTTTCCAAAAAAATCTGTAATATTCCCTACTGTAAATCCAGTTTTTGTCATAACACCTCCTTGCCCTCCACTGATGACGTTAACTCCAATTACAACTCCATCTTCGACCGAATTAATAATTTTTTCCCGATTAGATTCTTTGGGCATATCAGGAACTAAAGTTAATTGTCCATAACTTTCTACTACATATCTTTGAGTAATTTCTTCTTTTGTAAATAAACTAACACCTCTTGCATAAAGATTAGAAACCGCTGTGTTGCCTTGGTAAACTTCCCCTTTTTTGCACTATGTAAAAAGAATTTTTCACGGATTTTTTCTAAATCTAAAGGTATTGATTTTTCTTGTATCACTAACTTTGATACATTACTTACTTAATTGTATCTCTCAAAATAAATGTATAAACATCCTTTCTCAAGTCAAAATCCTCCTTACATATCTTGCTTAAATTCATTTTAACAATAGAATCTTTCTTATAAACATACATAATGATTTCTCCTTCGTTTTTGACCACCGTATCACCGATATTAATATAATCAGATAATGGTCTCCAAACTCTTGTTTTTGATTTATATAGGACTTCTTCTCCCTTAACAAGATCAATACCTTTAAATTTTAAACGTCCTCCTCCTCCCCAATGCGAACTTTTATTGATATTATCAGTCACTATTATATGACAACTTTGTTGTTTAAAATAAGCATCTGAGCAATTTCCCGAATCACAAGAAAAAAGTACTAACACCAAAATTATACTTAAAAAGATTTCTTTTTTCATTTTTTAGCTATTAGCCACTTATTTAATTGTGTCTCTCAAAATAAATGTATAAACATCTTTTCTCAAGTCAAAACCCTCCTTACATATCTTGCTTAAATTCATTATAACAATAGAATCTTTCTTATAAACATACATAATGATTTCTCCTTCATTTTTAACAACAGTATCACCGATATTTATATAATCAGATAAAGCTCCCCAATCTCTTGTTTTTGACTTATATAAGATTTCTTCATTAGTTGTAAGATCAATACCTTTAAATTTTAGCTTAGCGCTAACCCAATGCGAACTTTTATTGATATTATCAGTTACTACTACATTACAATTTTGTTGTTTATTATAAACATTTGAGCAATTTTCCGAATTATCACATGAAAAAAATACTAACACCAAAATTATACTTAAAAAGATTTCTTTTTTCATTTTTTAGCTATTAGCTACTTATTTAATTGTATCTCTCAAAATAAAGGTATAAACATCTTTTTTCCAATCAAAATCCGTATTGCACATATTGCTTAAGTTCCTTATAACAATAGAATCTTTTTTGTAAACATACATTATGGCTTCTCCTTCATTTTTGACCACCGTATCACCGATATTTATGTAAATATACAAAGGGCTCCAATCTCTTGTTTTTGATTTATACTGGACTTCCTTTCCGGTAGCAAGGTCAATACCTCTAAATTTTAAATCAGCACTAACCCAGCGCGAACTTTTATTGATATTATCGGTTACTACTATATTACAACTTTGTTGTTTATCACTAGCAAGGTATACAGAGCAACTACCACTGGTATCACATGCATTGTTTAAAATACAAAAAAATAAAGTAAATAAAAGAATTCTTATCATTATTAGTTATTTTTTATAAGATTCCCAATTACGGAATAAGAACCAAAACCGCTTACTCCAATATTTGCAGAGCGTGGAGCAACTCCAAGATAAGTGCTTTTTACTCCACTGGGAGCCGGTGCTAGCAGTGCATTTGGTTGGTGAAAAGTTGCCGAGGTTGAACGGGATATAGAAAACGGGCCACCCGAATAGGTTGAGTTTACAGACCACTCACTAAGCCCTTTTAACACATTATTTTCATCTCCATACATATCGTGGAACCCTAATGCCCCATATAGATTGAATGGTGAAAAGTTTTTAAACGGCATATCACTATTTATTCCAAAACCTCCTCCGGCATTACCACCTATTGAAATATTACCTCGAGAAAAAATTAAGCTTAAAGAAACATCATAATTTGCAACATACAAATTACCACTAGATCCAACGTTAACAGACATAGCATCAGGATTATACGGGCTATATTTCGGGTCATGATTAACGCTCATATATGCAGTTCTAGCAAAACCTACTAGTGAAGTGTCTTTGTCTAAATTCGATATTGTTGTTCCTGCTCCTGTTTTAAACTTATTTTTCATAGATGAGCCATGACTATTCTGAACATTTCCATTGGCATTTAAAGAATAATTATAACGACCATCCGCAATATCATTTGTGTACTAAAAATATTTCCTGCATCCATATACTCAGAATAACCTAAATCTTTGTAATTATCTTTTGTTATATGATAACTGTACTCCCAAATATTATCCTTTTTCCCCCAACCATCATTATCCTCAATCATTATCGAATTGGCTCCGGTTCAGGATTGCTTCCTATTCCTATTTTCTTTTCGTAATATTCAAGTAACTGAAAAGAAGGCAAATCCTGAAAGTTGTCATTTTCAATACTTTTAGAATGTTTTGTTATATACATTTTGAATATAGCAATCAGTACTTTTAATTGTTCTGGCATCATGTATAAATCTCCGAAAATGACATCTTCTTTCTTTTCATTTTCATAAACAATTAATAATCTTTCTGATAGACTTAGCATACTTGGCTTTTCCAGATATTCTTTTTTGTATTGATTAAGTTCGCTAAATAATGTATTAAATAGTTTTCTTTCTTCGATTCCTAATTTTATTTTCAAAATATATTTATGAGAGTTAAAATCATAATCTTTAATGTAAAGATAATTGTATTTTGAAATTTCAACTCTAAAATTTATACCATTTGTCTCAGGTGCTGCTTCAAATGAAATTAAAATTTTCTTACTTTTAAATCCATAGTCATTGAAATGCATTTTTTTAAAAACTAATGTTTTTTCATGATTAAAATAACTTTGATAATGAACTGTATCCCTATCGCTTATATACTTGATAGGCAAGTTTTTATTTTTAATGTAATCAAACAACGTATCATTATTTAAAATTAAATACCTGGGAAAGGAATCTGTAGAATTTTTGAAGATTTCAATCCTTTTTTCCTTACAGTTTATAAAAAACAATAAAATCATACTTAATAAGTATACTTTTTTAATCTGCATATTGATACATTTCATTTTTAATTGTTTCTGTATTTTTATTATTTCCCTTTAGCTTATAAAAATCTTGCATTATTGGCACTCCAAATTTTTCTAATTGTCTATTCTGATTTCTTTCTATTCGATGGTCAATAAGCCTTTTATTCGTTTTGTTTTTCTCTGACCAATTTTCATTTATATAATCAATATACCACTTAGGATACCCATTTGAAAAATCTAATTTTTTATTATCATAAAAATCTTTGGCTGAGGGAATTGTATGTATTAAAAATTCATGAAGAAGTGTACTTAAATTGTATTCTGTTTTGGAATTATTTTCGATATCAATTGTTATATCTAAATTACCATTTGGACGTATAACGCTAATAGTTAATCCATTTGCTGGAAGTAAATATTTTTTATTAAATTCAGTGGTACAAACACCCGTACCTAATATTAGATTAATTCCTTTTTTGTGATATTTTCCATCTTCTTTATATGTATGTCCTCCAATTGTTTGACCAGCTTGTGCAAAATCTTTTAAGAAATTTATTCCAATTTTAGAACTTGCAAAAAACTCCCACGCTTCCACCATATTAGGAATGTATAACTTATTTTTATAATCGGTAAAGTAAATAGCAGTAGGATCAATATGTTCCGGCGCCATCCCCGTAGGATCAATATATCTCACAGGATTCTGATACGTATATTGATACGGTGTCATCGTTTGTTCAGCCAGCGGATCTACACTTATGAACAAAGAAATTCTCGGGTCATAATACCTCGCGCCGTAATAATAAAGTCCAGTTTCTGAATCCAACTCTTTTCCATTGAATTTAAAAGGATTATTAAGCGAACCCGAACGTCGCTGCTCCGCTAAAGTTTCTCCAAATGGCAAGTTGAGGAATATCTGATACGCATACCCTGCGCCATCTGTAATAACAATGGAACTCCTTAAATGATCGGGGTGGAAATAATACACAGAAGCTACAATCGTTCCCGGGTCGGTGTCTTTCAAAACAAGCTCGCCCAAATCCACTGAGTCGGCTACGGCTTGTGCATCGCCCAATTGTTTTAGTTTTAATTCTTGGTAATCCTGCGAAGTAAATAAATTGAAAATACTTGCACTTCCTGCGGGTTTGCTCGCTGTTTTTTGATTGGACGATATGTTTGAAATGGTTTGCATTTAGGTTTTTAGTGTCTTTTCACTTTATTATAATCTTGAGGAGGATTATTAGGAATGATGTATTCATTATCTTCATCACAATCACCCCATTCTATACGAAAAACCGTGTCTTTTTTATGAATTGTAAAAAAATCTTCTCCTTTACGTTTCACAAAAGTATCTCCTTTTTCCATATAGCTTTGGAACATTCCCCACATTCTTCCAGTATCTTGACATTTACAATATTCTCCTGTTTCAGGATTAAAACCATCAACCTTTAAAATCCCACCTTTAGTAAACGCTGAAGTGAGATCTTTCTTTAAAATAACAATGCATTCATTATTAACAAAAAGATTTTTATTTTCATTGCAATAAGATTCAAAACATTGAATAAATAAAGGAATTATTAATATTACTAAATATCTTCTCATAATTATTAAAATTTAAAGAACTTCGCATTACTTTTATTAATCCCATTTGAGAAGCCTGAATTACCTATTTTCCCACCTCGCATTCCCCATCCTATAATATTCACATTATATTGTCTGACTCCTTGATCAGCTGTATTTCCATTTTTATCAATACTAGTTGAATAATTCCCACCATAAGACATTATTTGTCCTCCCAGAGAAGAGGAAGGACCTTTCATTGCTGCTTCTAAATTAGTTGCACCCCCATATAAATCAACATATCCAGCATTTAGACCTGCAGACAATCCTAAATTAGGAGTAAAACCCCAATTTCCATAAAAGCTACCAACAAGCCCAAGTTCTCCTCGTCCTATAA
>Ga0098067_1000035_pt1 | contig 68394 bp, 65 predicted proteins | sample 26_taG_FD_92578 | JGI IMG/M metagenome (GOLD analysis project Ga0098067, IMG submission 92578) | Marine viral communities from Cariaco Basin, Caribbean Sea - 26_WHOI_OMZ | ecosystem: Environmental > Aquatic > Marine > Oceanic | place: Caribbean Sea: Cariaco Basin | collected 2014-11-09
AGATGATGGAAGGAAATCTTACTAATAAAGAGATGAGTGGCGCCAACATCTCAAACAACATACGGTATAAAAAATCACCATCGGTTGTCTCTCGCATTGCAAAGATATCATCAAAAAGTTGTAGTATTGAATCTTAAAATTAAATAGTCCGATTTATTGGGGGCTAGACCACTATGTTATTGCTTGTTACATGAGTGACTACAATAATTTGATGAGTGTTATGGAACATGAAGGATTTCACAAAAAAAGAAACCAAGGTTTTTTAGAAACAAGGGGAACAAGCTTAGACCATGCACAGGTTTATGCAGATCAAATACTAAGTAATGTTTTTGATAAAACTACTAAGGATTTTCAAGACGGAGCTATTCAAAGTTTTACTGACTATTTAAACGTTGTAAATAAAGAAGAAGGTTTAGGGGGTAGACAAGATAACTTAATGAGATCTGTAAACAAAAAATTAAGGTCTATGGATAGTAATAAAAAAATTGAATCTCAACTAGGTTCAGGGAATTATCGAGTAATTGAAAAATAGACATTTATTATGAAAACAAAAAAACTTATTTATAGTCTAATATTTATTGGTCTGATTTCATGTAAGAAAGACTCCACTCAAAATTTTGAGGATTTAATTTGTGGAGAACATTATCAGTTTTGGCAAGTTATAGAAAAACATAATTACAAAGGAAATCATAAGATATATGAATATTTTGATAAAACAGGAAAATGGCTAATGTTTGAAAAGTTTCATAATGAACCTATAAAAATATGGGATGGAGGTGATGTTTATTTTTATAATGAATATAGGGTTATGTCTGATACCGTTATAAGTATTACAAAAGGATCTTTATATTGGATAAACTCTTTAGATTACGTAAATAAGACATTCACATTAGAATATGTATGTGATGGTGATAAAATCAAAAAGTATATCTTGCCTTCTAATGAAGATTTAAAAAAATTAGAAAAATTATTAGAAAAATAAATCGGTAATTAGAAAATCAGGAAACCAAATTAATAAATATTATAAATATGAACAATATCTTAAAGATAAATAATAAAGAAAATATTATCTATATTTTTTGTGGAAATAACTCTATTTTTCCATCAGCAGTTTTCACAATTCAAAAAGAGGCTATTCACTGGATAAAAGAAAACAAATTAAGTGGAACTTTAAATAAATTCCCTGTGGATATTAGTGTATTTGATTGGGCTATAAAAAAAGAGTTTTTTAAAGTTAAAAATGAATATCAAAAAACACCTGAATTTATTCAAAATTTTACTTGTGCATCTATGGAGCATATTCATTTTGAAAATGGAAAACAAAAAGGTGGGAATATTACAGATTAAGAATAATGTGTTAAACGTATTGAAAACGAATAAATTTTCAAAAAAACCTAAATGCAAACCATTTCAAACATATCGTCCAATCAAAAAACAGCGAGCAAACCTGCAGGAAGTGCAAGTATTTTCAATTTATTTACTTTTGAAGGTTCAGAAGAACTAAAACTGAAACAATTGGGCGATGCACAAGCCGTAGCCGACTCAGTGGATTTGGGCGAGCTTGTTTTGAAAGACACCGACCCGGGAATGATTAATCCATCCGTCTATTACTTTCACCCCGACCATTTAGGGAGTTCCACTGTTATTACAGACGGCTCTGGATATGCGTATCAGATTTTCCTGAACTTGCCATTCGGAGAAACGATGGCGGAGCAAAGGCGTTCAGGAAGTTTGAATAATATGTACAAATTCAACGGTAAAGAACTGGATTCACAAACTGGATTGTATTATTACGGCGCGAGGTATTATGACCCGAGGATTTCTTTGTTCATAAGTGTGGATCCACTGGCTGAGCAGACGATGACTCCTTATCAATACACGTATCAGAATTCTATTAATTTGGTAGATCCGACGGGGAATCTAAACGTTGGAATTTCTCACTTCGTTCGAAATAACAACAATCACAATACCAGACACTTGACACTACGTACAAAGGAATTAATCCCTTCCTCTCAAAGCAATCATCACGAAATACATCAATTGCGCCAAAGAAGCAATCGCTGCAACAAGATAGGTACGAGCTGCCCACTTCAGAGCGTCTTTTGCACCATCATATTCGTTAGGCAAAACCATGTTTTTGTCTTTTAGCCAAGCCAAAGCACGGTTACTTGCATCGTATTCCACAGGTAAGGTCACCAATGTAAACGCTGTCGTAACGGCGAATAGTGCAATACCTATCCACAACATCGTTGCATTTTGAGAAGTTGCATAAATAATCAATCCACCCATCAAAATCCATTGCAAGAATTTACTTGATATGTTTACTGCAGGAACCATTTTGGAACGCATTTCCAACCAAGCATATCCTTTGGCATGTTGAACAGCATGTCCACATTCATGAGCTGCCACTGCTGCAGCGGCAGCATTTCGCTCGTGGTAAACCACTTCAGAAAGATTCACAGTTTTGTTTACGGGATTGTAATGATCGGTTAATTGTCCTGGGACTGAAATTACCTTTACATCGTGAATTCCATTGTCTGCCAACATTTTTTCAGCAATTTCTTTTCCACTCATTCCATTTGCTAAATGTACTTGTGAATAATATTTGAACTTGCTTTTCAATTTTGAACTGACAAACATGCTCAGAAGCATAGGAACACCTATAATAATTAGATAAATTGGATCCATAGTTTTGTTGTTATTTTAATTTAAAATTGGTTTCTATAAATAGTAATCGACCCTCTATATCAAATTCTATTCCATCTGCGCGTTCATCTGTCATTGGCGGATTGAAATTTTGAATTTGAATCGACTGAATAGGCAAAAACTGATTGATTTCAATTTTGTATTTTTGTATCGTATCGTAATTCAACTTTTCGAAACGTTTGTTTTTCAACACAATGGAATTTATCTTCGCCGATTCGGGAAGTTTATCTACGACAACATGGACTTGAAATCCGCGCTCTGTTCCTTCAAAAGATTTTAAACTATACGCTGCTGTCAAAATTTCAGGTTCGAAAGACGGGATTGAATTTTTACACGAGAAAAACAGTGCCATCAAAACTATACATCCAAATAAATAATATTTTTTCATACCTTTAAAATTACAATTTATTTTTAAAATGAAAACAAAAATATATCTACTTGCCTTTTTACTTTTACTCAATCTGGGACTAACTTCGTGTAACAACGATGACGATGGAAAAAGAACTTCCATTTCGGTCAATGATTTTGTGTGGAAAGCCTTGAATTCATGGTATTATTGGCAAGAAGAAGTGCCCTATCTTGCGGATAATCGCTTCTCTTCGGATGAGGAATATATGCAATTCATTGAATCCAAATCAACCGATGATTTATTTTTCAGTTTACTTTATAATTATGGAACGACCGATCGTTTTTCATGGATTGTACCGGATTATCACACTTTAGAAAATCAATTTGCTGGAATTAATTTAAGTTTTGGAATGAAATACGGATTGGTTTACATCAATTCAAATTCCTCAAATCTATTTGGATATGTTCAATATATTATTCCCAATTCTCCAGCTGCCAATACAGGTTTAAAGCGTGGAGACATCTTTATGAAAATCAATGGAAATCAATTAACTGATTTCAATTATACCGAACTTCTTGCATCGCAAACCGCTACGTTTGGAATGGGTTATTTAGAAAATGGACAAATTTACTCAACCAATCAAGAAGTTACTTTGACCAAAGTGGAACTTCAAGAAAATCCGGTCTATTTAACCAAAGTTTTCAACCAAGGAGGTCATAAAATCGGTTATATCGTTTACAATGCTTTTAGAGCGAATTTTAACGATGAACTCAACGATGCCATCGGTCAATTAAGTGCGCAAGGAATCACAGATATGATTTTAGATTTGCGGTACAACGGCGGAGGTTCGGTGGAGACTTCGACCTATTTAGGAAGTATGCTTACGGGGCAATTCAATGGACAAGATTTTACTCGAATTGTTTTTAATTCCAAAGCCGCACAAAACAACAAAAGTTACATCTTTGAAAATACAGGTAAAGTGTACAACGATGATTTGACTGAAGTCGGAACTTTTGGTTTAAACCATCTTCAACTCAATCAACTTACGGTATTAACCGCTCGTGGAACGGCGTCAGCAAGCGAAATGCTAATTAGTTGTTTGAAACCGTATATTTCCGTTAATCTAGTTGGTACTAAAACCTACGGAAAAACGGTGGGATCGATTACCTTGTATGATTCGCCTTCTTCCGCTTACACATCGACCAATAACATCAATCCATCCCACACGTGGGCGATGCAACCCATCGTTTTTGAATACCGAAATTCATTGGACCATCCCTCACCTACCATGGGAATTCCAACGGATGTAGAAGTCAATGAAATTCAGTATTTGGAGAATTTACCCGAGTTAGGAAATCCATCAGAACCTTTATTGGCAGCTGCTTTGAATGATATTACCGGAAGTGCAAAAGTTAAAAAGAACAGTGCCAATTTCTCCGAAGAATCCGTATTCAAAACTTCCCAAACCATGGATCATTGGGGAACGGAAATGTACTTGAATAAAGGTTTTGCTTTTAATCCTTAGTTTAAATTATCTTTGCATCTATGGAAATTGAAGTTAGAGAAATTACAACGAAAAAGGAGTTGAAGCAGTTTGTTCAATTTCAACTTGATTTATACAAAGGCAATCCTTATTTCGTGCCTCCTTTAATTAGCGGCGAATTGGAAAGTTTGGATCCCACAACGAATCCTTCTTTTAAATTCGCAAAGCCTCATTATTTTCTGGCGTATAAAAACGGAAAAATTGTCGGTCGAATTGCTGCTATAATCAACGAGATTGAAGTAGAAAAACAAAATATAAAGAAAATTCGATTTGGGAATTTTGATGTGATTGATGACATTGAAGTATCCAAGGCATTGTTTGCGAAAGTGGAAGAAATTGCGCGAGCAAATGAGCTGGATTTCATGGAAGGTCCCATGGGCGCAACCAATTTAGAAAGAGTAGGCATGTTGAGTTTTGGTTTTGACCGTATTGCGACTGCAATTGCTCAATATAATTACGAATATTACCCAAAGCATTTGGAGCAAATGGGCTTTGTGAAAGAAAAGGAATGGTTGGAAATGCTCTTGGACGCACCCGTTACCATTGCTGAAAAAATACGTAAGTTCTCCGATTTGGTAACCGAAAGATACGAACTGAAACTGGTTCAATTCAAATCCAAAAATGATATCAAAGCCTACATAAAACCTGTTTTTGATTTGTTGGAAGAAACGTATAGCGAATTGGAAACCTATGTTCCCATCACGGAAGAACAAAAAGCTTTTTATGCTAAAAAATATGCAGAATCACTCAGTCCAGAATATTTAACATTCATCGAAGACAAAGAAGGAAAACTGTGTGCATTTGCCATAGTGATGCCTTCGTATGCCAAAGCACTTCAAAAAGCAAACGGTAAATTATTTCCTTTTGGATGGTATCATTTATTACAAGCACAGAAGAAAAATGATACAGCGGAATTTGTATTAATCGGTATTCATCCGCAATACCAACGAAAAGGAATTACAGCTATTATTTTCATGGAAATGTATCATACTTTTCAGAAATACAACATCAAACATTTGGAAACCAATCCTGAATTGGAAGGAAATCAAAGTGTTCAATTGCTATGGAATGATTACAATCCTGAGATTCACAAACGAAGAAAAACCTTTAAGAAGGATATTCGTTACTAATTAAACACTGAAATTAATCCAAATCCTTTTTTCGTCTTTCATAAATGGATTTTTCCACAGGATCCACATCGGCCAAACCAAGAATGACGGAAAAAATTACCAATGCAATCAAATACAAAACAGAAGCTGCCATAAATCCAACAATATAATTGATGGAATATCCAATAATGGCAGCTATAATGTATCCAATGGAATAATATACCAGCGTTTTAAATTTCATTGTTTTTAATTTGCATACGTTCTACTCACTTTTTGGATTCCTTCAATTCGTTTCAATTCACCAATGATTTTATCCAATTGAACTTTGTTTTTCACGGTAACCGCAATCTTTCCATCAAAGATACCATCTTCTTCGGATATATTGATGCTTCGAATGTGAACATGTAAATTCGCGGAAATAATTTTGGTTATATCGTTGATTAACCCAATACGATCCAATCCATTGATGTTGACAATCGCACGATATAGTTGAGAGGAGGAATCCACCCATTCCGCACGAATAATTCGATAGGCTTGATTGGCTTGAAGCGCTACGGCATTGGGGCAATCTTTTTTATGTACACGAATCCCTTTTGAAACCGTTACAAATCCAAATACTTTGTCTCCTGCAATGGGGTTGCAACACGATGCCAAATCGTAATCCAACTTTTCTTCATCCGCACCAAATACCAAGGAGTCGTATTTTTGTTTCGGAGCTTCTTCGGTAATGAAATTAGGTTTGGGACGCGGTCTGAAACGATTGATGAATCCTGAGAATCCCGATTTACTTTCGGCAAATCTTCGTAAACTCTTATTGTCAATCTCTCCCGTTGCCACTTTGTAAAAAATATCTTGGCTATTTTTGGTTTTATAGAAATGCTGCAATTCATTCAAAACACTTTCACTAAAATCTACTTTTAAGTGACGTAATTTCCGAATCAAAATTTCTTTTCCTTCTTCCGACAGAGCTCTACGTGCTGCATTCAAAGAAGCTTTTATTTTTGAACGCGCTCTACTTGTTATTACAAAATTCAACCAATCTCCTTTTGGACGTTGATTGGGAGATGTTAATATTTCGACTTGATCCCCACTCTCAAGTTGATGGCTGAGAGGAAATAATTTTCCATTTACTTTTGCACCCAAACACGTATCCCCGATATTACTGTGAATTGCATACGCGAAGTCAAGGGAAGTTGCGCCTTTTGGCAAGGAAAACAATTCCCCTTTGGGTGAGAAGACATAAATCTCCTTGGCGTATAGATTAAAAGTGAAATTATCTATGAACTCCGCAGCGTCTTGATGTTCATTGTTTTCAAGCATTTCACGGACTTGATTTACCCATTCATCGACTTTGGAATCCTCCACTTGGTAATTTTCCTTGTATTTGTAATGCGCGGCCACACCACGTTCGGCCAATTCATCCATTCGTTCAGATCGAATTTGAACTTCTACCCAACGCGCCATCGGGCCCAAAACGGTGATATGCAAAGATTCATAACCGGTCGATTTCGGTTGAGAAATCCAGTCGCGCAATCGTTTGGGATTGGGTCGAAAGAAATCGGTGACAATGGAATAAATTTTCCACGCCAAAAATTTCTCATTCTTTCGGTCCGAACGATATACAATCCGAACTGCAAATTTATCATAGACTTCCTCAAAACTGATTCGTTGCGATTGCATTTTGCGGTGGATTGAAAAAACAGATTTGGAACGGCCTTTTATTTCAAATTCCAATCCTTCGTTTTCCAATTCTTTTTTAATTATTTCTGAGAAATCGTGGATATAGCTTTTTCGTTCCTCATTGGTTTCCTGAAGTTTTCGCTCAATACTATAATATTCTTCGGGTTTGGTGTATTTCAAACTTAAATCCTCCAATTCAGATTTGATGTTGTACAACCCCATTCGGTGTGCAAGTGGGGCGTAAATAAAAATGGTTTCAGAAGCGATTTTCAATTGTTTGTCTTCGGCCATCGATTCCAACGTACGCATATTGTGCAGACGGTCAGCGATTTTAATCAAAATTACACGGACATCTTCGGATAGCGTAAGTAATAATTTTTTATAATTCTCTGATTGAATAGAAACATCCTGTTTGTTTAAAATCGAAATTTTAGTTAATCCATCGATAATTCGTGCGATTTTTTCACCAAAAATCTCACGAATATCATCCAAAGTATAACTTGTATCTTCTACCACATCATGCATCAATGCAGCAGCAATACTGGTGGCGCCTAATCCAATTTCATTTGCAACAATATTAGCTACTTCAATCGGATGAAAAATATAGGGTTCACCTGTTTTTCTGCGTTGTTCCTTATGTGCATCCACCGCTAAATCAAAAGCTTTTCGAATGAGCAATTTATCCTCCTTCGTAAGCGTCTGATAGGAATGCTTCAACATCTTCTTATACCTTCGGGTAATTTCTTGGCTTTCTAATTCGGCCGCATCCACAATTTTTTCTTCTCCTTCCATAGGCTTAAAGTTAACTTTTTACGCCGAAAATTACAACAGTTTTTTAATCAAAATTGGGGGTCGCCCAATTACCGCTTGTTTGTCTTTCACAACTATCGGTCTTTCTATTAATCTTGGATGCAAACTCATGGCTTCAATGATCTGATTATCACTCATTTCTTTTCCTGCGTAGTTCTCTTTCCAAATTTCTTCATTTTTTCGAACCAAATCAATCGGTTTAATATTTAATTTTTCAATCAATTCCTTGATTTCATCCATCGATAAAGGGTGTTTCATGTATTCTATGATTTCAAAATCTTCCTTTCCTTCTTGTAGAATAGCAAGTCCTTCTCGACTCTTACTACACCGTGGATTATGATATATTTTTATCATTTTCTACTATTTTTTGTCTAAATTTATAGAAATAAACTTAGAGGATGAAAACAATTGCAATTATTATCGGTCTATTTTTTATGTTGACGTCTTGTTCCACTACGTTACCTGATTCCAAACCGGGAAATTCTATTTCGTTTGAGAAAGGGAATGAGGAAGATGAATATGATTTGATTGTATTTGATACGCAGTATGATTTATTTTTGCGAACCCAAGCAAAACCGATTCATTTCTATTCCGAATCTTATTATCGAACCAAGAATCAACGGTATGTAAACGAATGGAATTACCGTAGTTCGCAGCCTATGCAATACGATCCTAATATTTACACTCTTCGTATTGAATACGATTCGAGTACCCACTATGGTTTGAACCTAGAATACAAATTATACAACTATTTCAAATTCATTGAATGGAAGTACAAAGTTAATTTAGATTTTTAAAGATAAATCCTATCTTTGTCGCCATGTTTAGCAGTGACCAAATAAAAGATTTAAGTCAGCGAATCAATGACTTATATACGTATCTAGAGATTGAAAAGAAAGAAATCGAAATTTCAAACGAAGAAGAGCGCGCATCATCTCCTGGTTTTTGGGACAATTCCAAAGAGGCTGAGGGTTTTATGAAAGAACTTCGTTCCAAAAAGAAATGGGTTGAAGAATACTATGCCATTAAAGATTCATTCAATGATTTAGAGGTTTTAATGGAATTCAATAACGATGGAGAAGATTTGGACGAGGATGTTCAGAAACAATTCGACCAAACACTTAAACTTCTAGAAGATGTCGAATTCAAAAACATGCTTTCCGACGAAGGAGATCATTTGAGTGCGGTACTTCAAATTACTTCAGGCGCTGGTGGAACGGAAAGTTGCGATTGGGCAGGAATGTTGATGCGAATGTATATCATGTGGGCCGAACACAACGGCTTCAAAGTGCGTGAATTGAACTTTCAAGAAGGAGATGTTGCAGGTGTAAAAACCGTAACTTTGGAAATTGACGGTGAATTTGCTTTTGGGTATTTAAAAGGTGAAAACGGGGTCCACCGTTTGGTACGAATTTCTCCTTTTGATAGTAACGCCAAACGGCATACTAGTTTTGTATCGGTATATGTGTATCCTTTGGTCGATGATTCCATAGAGATTGAAGTAAATTCAAGTGATGTAGAATTGCATACCTCGCGTTCAGGCGGTGCAGGTGGACAGCACGTAAATAAAGTAGAAACCAAAGTTCAATTAACGCACAAACCGACTGGAATTGTCGTTGTTTGTCAAGCCGGTCGATCTCAGTTGGAAAACCGTGAGGGTGCGATGCAAATGTTGAAGTCCGAATTGTATAAAATGGAATTGGAGCGCAGAATGGAAGCCCGAAATGAAATCGAGGCCAATAAAATGAAAATTGAATGGGGCTCACAAATCCGAAATTACGTAATGCATCCGTATCAATTGGTAAAAGATGTTCGTACAGGATATGAAACAAGTGATGTTCAAAGTGTTATGAATGGTGATATCGATGAATTCCTTAAAGCCTATTTGATGCTCATGGGCCAAAAAGAAGAAAGCGACATATAAATGAGAATAGTAATTGGAGGAGCTGGAGAAGTAGGATTCCATTTAGCGAAATGGTTGTCAAAAGAATTACTCGATGTAATTGTGATTGATACAGATAAAAAGAACCTTCAAACAATCGAAAGCAACCTCGACGTTATGGTCCATCGAGGCGACATTACTTCTTTCGATACTTTACGCGAAATTAAAATTGATCTAACTGATATTTTCATCAGTGTAACTCAACTTCAAAACACAAATTTGACGGCCGCTTTGATTGCCAAAAAAATGGGTGCAAAACGAACAATTGCTCGAATTGAGAATCCTGAATTTTTACGAAGAGAAAATGCAATTCCCGTTCAGCGAATTGGAATCGATGTATTAATTAGTCCTGAACAATTAGCGGCATTGGAAATTCATCAATTGATTGAAGAGTCTGCATTCAATACCATGCATACTTTTACCCATGGAGAATTGAAGTTATTTGGAACCATCCTCGATAAAGATTGTAAAGTATTGAATAAATCCGTTGGTGAAGTGGCAGATTCACTCAAACATCCCCCTCACTACATGCCGATTGCAATGATACGGCACATTCAAAAAGGAAACTATGAAACGCTTATCCCTACCGAAAGTACCGTGTATCAACTAAATGATCAAGTATATTTCATTGCACTAAAACATGCTACGGCAGAGATTTATAATTTACTCGGAAAAAAACAAGAGTTTTTTAAAAACGTGATTGTTTTGGGTGGTGGAAGTATTGGAAAAAAAACAGTTTCTTTATTAAAAGACAGTAAACACAGTGTAAAACTGATTGAGAAAGACCAAAACAGAGCGTTTGATTTGGCGGACGAATTCAGTAACGTTCTTGTAATTAATGGAGATGGTCGAGATGGAGATTTGTTGGAAGAAGAAGGAATTTCCCATTCGGATGCTTTTATAGCGGTAACAGGAAGTTCAGAAACCAACATTATGTCGTGTTTGGTAGCGAAATCCAAAGGCGTAAAAAAGACGATTGCCTTGGTTGAAAACATGGACTACATCCACCTCAGCCAAGAAGTGGGAATCAATGCATTTATCAATAAAAAGTTATTAGCAGCAGACAGTATTTTTCGGTACATCCGAAAGGGGGATATAGTCGATGTAACTGGTTTGTCCGACATTGATGCAGAGGTAATGGAATTTAAAGTGGATGAAAATTCATTGGTTACAAATAAGACCATTCAAGAAATTAAATTTCCAAAAGATTCCATTGTTTGTGGAATAGTACGCAAGAGTGAAGGCTATATTCCAACGGCTGACTTCAGAATTGAGAGTGGTGATCATGTTGTCGTGTTTGTTCAGCCTACAGCCATTTCTAAGATTGGTAAATTCTTTCAATAAATGAAAAACATCAACTTCAAAGTCATTTTTAATTTGATAGGTATGTTAATGTTTATCAACGCTTTATTCATGCTTTTGTGTGTTTTTATGGCATTGATTTACAAAGAGCAAATTTATATTTCTTTTTTACTTTCAAGCATTATTACCGCAACATTTGGTGGCGTTGCTTACTTCAGCACCAAGAACGCGCCCAAGAAATTACACCGAAGAGATGGGTATGTAATTGTGGGTGCAGGTTGGTTTTGTCTGATTTTATCAGGAGCACTCCCCTACTTTCTATCGATTCCCTTTTTATCGCCCGAAATTCTTGCGGCCAATGAATTCAGTATAACCAATATATTTTTCGAAACCATTGCAGGATATTCCACCACAGGATCTACGATTTTTAACGATGTAGAAATTTTACCCCGTGGAATTTTATTTTGGCGAAGTCTTACGCAATGGATTGGAGGAATGGGAATTATCGTTCTAACGATTGCAATTTTACCTTTGTTAGGAATTGGTGGAATGCAACTTTTTGTGGTGGAAGCACCGGTTATTTCGGCGGATAAGATTCATCCACGAATTACGGACACCGCGAAGTGGCTCTGGTTTGTGTATGTGGCTTTGACACTTCTTCAAATCCTTCTTTTAGCCTTTGCGGGAATGGGTTGGTTTGATGCTATTAATCATTCGATGAGTACACTTTCGTCCGGTGGCTTTTCCACCAAAAACGATAGTACTTCCCATTGGAATTCTATGCCTGCGGTTCAATATATAATCATGTTTTTTATGTTACTGTCGGGTGTGAACTTTGTATTAAATCACTTTTTATTGAAAGCGGACATCAGAAAAATGTTTAGAAACGAAGAATTCCGATGGTATCTTGGACTTATTTTTTCGGTCTCTGTTAGTGTAGGATTGGTCATTTTCTTTTTTGCAGAACCTTCTTTGGATCCCATATCAAATGTTCCGAATGGGTATACACTTGAAAATTCCTTTCGATTTAGTTTTTTCCAAGTCATTTCCATTGTAACCACCACTGGATTTGTTTCTGCAAATTACATGGAATGGACACCGTTTGTGTCGATGCTCTTTTTTGCGCTATTATTTGTGGGTGGATCGGCGGGATCTACTTCAGGAGGTGTGAAAGTAATTCGGCATGTGATTTTGTTAAAAAACAGCTTGCTCGAATTCAAACGATTGATTCATCCAAATGGAATCTTACCGGTTCGATACAACAAAAAGAGTGTTACGCCCAATATCGTTTACAACATACTCGCTTTTTTTGTTTTGTATATGTTTATATGGATTACAGGTTCCATTATTTTAGCATTAATTAACGAAGGAGTCAATCCAGGCTACGACCAATTTGTTTCTGCAATGAGTTTGTCAGCTTCTTCATTAGGAAACACAGGTGTGGGATTGGGCGATTACGGTCCGGGAAGCACCATGGCAAGTCTAACTTCTTCTGCCAAATGGTTTTGTGCATTTTTAATGGTTTTAGGTCGATTGGAATTGTTTACGATTCTGATCTTATTTTCACCCTATTTATGGAGAACCAATTAAAAGAATTCGCACAATTTAACACCTAGAATTTACTAAATTCAAATCACTTACCTTTGCACAAAATTAGTTTAAACATTTTATGACATTCGAAGAATTCAATTTAAATAAAAATATCCTTAAGGCAGTTAGCGAAATGGGATATACGAATCCCACCCCCATTCAAGAACAAGCAATCCCCATCATTTTAGAAGGAACCGATTTGATCGGTTGTGCACAAACAGGTACCGGAAAAACCGCTGCTTTTGCAATTCCTATGATTAATCACCTTCTAAATTCGGAAGAAAAATCAAAACGTTCTAAAAAAGTTAGAGCACTGGTTATAACACCTACACGTGAGTTAGCGATCCAAATTGGTGAAAATTTTGACGCGTACGCAATCCATACAAATATCACGCAAACCACTATTTTTGGTGGTGTATCTCAAGTGGCTCAGGTAAATCAATTGCGAAGAGGCGTTGACATCCTTGTTGCGACTCCCGGCCGTTTACTGGATTTACAAAATCAAGGCCACTTGGATTTGAGCCACTTACATTATTTGGTTTTAGATGAAGCCGATCAAATGTTGGATATGGGTTTTATACATGACATTAAGAAAATCATCAAACTCGTTCCGAAGAAAAGACAAACTTTACTTTTTTCTGCAACCATGCCGAAAGCCATCCGTGAATTGGCGGACAATTTTCTAAATAAGCCGAAGTCTGTAAGTGTGGCCGTTATTTCTTCCACCGCGGAGACGGTTGAACAAGAAATTTATTTTGTCGAAAAGGCCAACAAGCGAAAACTTTTGGCGCATTTGATTGAAAATGAAAATCTTAACAATGTTTTGGCTTTTACCCGAACCAAACACGGTGCGGATAATGTGGCCAAATTCTTAAAAAAGAGCGGTATAAAATCCGAAGCTATTCACGGTGGTAAATCCCAAAATGCGAGACAACGTGTATTGGAATCTTTTAAAAATCAACAATTAACTGTTTTGGTTGCGACCGATATTGCAGCTCGTGGAATTGACATTGATCAATTGCCCTTTGTAGTAAATTTTGATTTACCGAACATTCCGGAATCTTATGTTCACCGAATCGGTCGAACCGGAAGAGCTGGAAATACAGGTTTAGCCATTTCTTTTTGTGATACGGAAGAAAGAGCTTATTGGAAAGATATATTAAAGTTAACCCAGTCAGATGTGAAAGTAATCGAAGATCACCCCTACGTTTCCGAGGTGGCGCATAAACCCGAAAAGAAATTCGCGGGTGAAAAAAGAGAAAGCGGAAAGATTTCGAATAAATCGAGAAAGTCTGTGGGATCCAAACAAAACAAAAAACGCTGGTATTAATCCGCGTTTTTTTTAATTTAGTATAAGAAAATTTATTTCTCAAGCATTTCATTCATTTTTGAAAGAATTTTCGAGCTTTCGAGTAAGATTCCTTGCAAATGTTCACCACTGTATTCGAAGAATTCTTTGGGTGAATTTGCATTTGAAAACACAATCATACCTTGCTCAAAAGGAACTTCTTTGTCTTCTTTACTATGAATGATAAGAATAGGAATGTTTTGGATGGATTTGATATTCTCTTTTGCTGAATACGGAGAAATATAACTTTTCTCTAAATACTCTTTAAATTCATGCGTATAAAACACGGCAATATCACCAAAGGATGAAATCGGCCCATCCAATACCAAACCGTTGATTTTGTTCTGATTTTTTTCAGCCAAAAGTGTGGCTATTTGAGTTCCCATAGACGCACCAAAGATTATTTTATGGGTGTCCTTGATGTCTTTTCGTTTTATAAGTTCATCAAAAACCTTCTGACCGTCTTCGGCAATATTTAGATGAGTAGGAATTCCTGTTGAATTTCCATATCCACGAAAGTCAATCATCACTACTTGGTAACCTTCTACAAGCAAGGGATGAATCAGCGGTAAATAATAGGTGTTATTTCCACCTGCACCGTGAAAATAAAATACAGTGGCTTTAATTTTCTTTGTTGGTTTTAATAATAAAACTGATAAAGTATCTTTCTCAACCGGAAATTTTAATTCCTCATAGTTTGTCCATTCAACGGATTTTAAATCTTTTCGCGGATAATAAAATTTATCATCCATTTGGGCACTTACAGAAATGATTTGGGAAATGAATAAAATCAATACTGAAAATTGTGTTTTCATGTTAAATTTTTATCAAAAATATTCAATTGAATCCGTATTCAAAAAACCAAAAGGATGAGTGGTAGAATTTCACTACTGAATTTTACAATTACGGAACGAACTCGATTTACTTCAAAAAAAAACCGACGAGTTACTGTCGGTTTCTATTTCCTATTAGTATATAAGGAATGGTTCTCTAAATTTCATCCCCCTTATTCCTTGGATTTCGTTACTTTCACTTTCCACTCTTCCGGTCCATCTTGCAAATAATCCCATTTAAAAGGAGCGCTACTTTCGGCTTCGATTTGATAATATAGCGGTTTGGGATCATGGTCATTGATAAACACAAAAGCCTGTCCAGGTTCCAATTCATCAAAAGAATCGAAGACCATATCATGACGCTCTGCGGGTGGAAAAGGACGAACATCAAAAGACTTCACGATGGTGATATCGGCTTCCTCGGTATATGCATCTTCGTTCTTTGTTATATGAACAACAATTTCGCCCAATTCTTCTTTCTTAAATTCCCAAGAATGCTTTTCACCAAACTTGCTTTTAAATATCGTTTGAATTTCTTCCGGAATTTCTTCGGCGATGATTTCCATGACATCACCTTCTTTCATCATTCCATAACGATGGAAAACAACATGTTTCCAATCCTTTTTATCGACCTTCCGTAAATCCATCAAAGTAGAAATACCGGTAAATTCTCTTCCTTTGGAATCTTCGGTTCGCGTAACTTTCACTTTCCAGTCTCTCCCACCTTTATTAAGGTATTCCCATCCCACTACATCACCATGAATTGACCTGAATTCATAAAATAAAGGCAAGGGATCATGATCATTGATAAAAATAAAACTTTCGTTAACGGGTAATTCTTTGAAGATTTTCAATAAAAGTTCGTGTCTTTTAATGGGAATAAGTACGCGAACATCTAGTTCTTGGTTGCAATTTACTGCTAAACTCATCTTAACTATATTTTTACTGACTTTACAATCAGTGTTCTACATTGTTTTAACTCAATCTAAATAAAAGACAAATGTATCCTTTTATTTTTAATTTTTTCTAATTCGTTATGTGTTATTTTATTTCTATTTACAAAAGGTGATAATTATCAATGGCATAATTTTTGGGTAATTAAATAGGTTAAACTGCCTAGAATCTTGAAATTAATAGCAATTAGACACACGAATTATTTTTTCTAAAGATTTATCTGGACTAATTAAAAAAAGATGTCAACATTTAGACTGTTCCGATTTTGACTCCATTATAGCGGAAAAAATCAAATTAAGCGTTCGACTAAGTTATTGGTTTAAAGAGATACTAGCATTTAGTAAGGGAAATAGAATATGCAAGGCATAAAGGATAGGGAATGAAAATATTCTTTGAAGAAAAAAAACTATTAAAAAAATATGGTTTATTTAAAGATAATATTATAGATTCGCATTCTTGTAAATAGAAATTTAGTGATAATTATAATTAAAAATGGAAATGGAAACAAACGAAACAAATGTAACTGGAACTAAAACTAAGATAGGTGGAATTAATGCTCCAATAACTATCATTATTCTGATTTTAATCTCAATGGCAGTATTTTACGGAATATTTGGTATGAGTTCTAACTTTGAAGGGGGAGATCCCTATGCAGGTAACCCAAAAAATATGATGGGAATTATTCATAAAGGAGGAGTAATTATTCCTTTCCTTATGTCTTTCTTCTTGATGGACTTTGTTTTTGGAATTGACCGATTCTTTGCTATTCGAAAAGCAAAAGGAAAAGGAGATACAAAGAAATTTGTGAATGAGGTAAAAGATTTATTGGCTGCAAACAAAATCAATGACGCGATTGATCTTTGTGAAGTTCAACAAGGTTCTCTAGGAAATGTTGTAAAAGAAGGTTTGGTAACTTACAAAGCTTTGGCAAACGATACTTCAATTGATAAAGAACAGAAAATGTATGCTTTGAACAAAGCGTTGGAAGAGGCAACTACGTTGGAAATGCCAGGGTTAGAAAAGAACACAAACATTATTGCAACGATTGCAACGGTAGGAACCTTGATTGCATTGATGGGAACAGTAATTGGGATGATTAAAGCATTCTTCGCATTAGGTGAAGGGGGAGGAACTCCAGATGCTGCAAAATTATCCGTTGGTATTGCAGAGGCTTTGATTAATACCGGTACAGGTATTGGTGCTTCCGCTTTGGCGATTATTATCTACAACATGATTACAAATAGTATTGACGATATTACTTTCAAAATTGACGAAGTAGGAATGGCAATTCAACAATCTTTTGCTAGACACCATTAATTCATTTTTTTTAATAAAATGGGAAGGTCCCATTTATATTGAGTTAAAATTTAATTTATAAAAAAATGAAAAATGGCAAGAAGTAAACCAAAAAGAACAGAGATGTTCATTGATATGACAGCTATGAGTGATATGGCTTGGTTGTTACTTACCTTCTTCATCCTTACTACCCAGTTTAGAAAGCCTGAAGTTGTGCCTGTGAAAACTCCAAGTTCAGTATCTGAAATCAAAGCTCAGGACGGTGGATTGGTTCAAATTACAATTAACGAAGAGGGTAAATACTATTACAGTATCATCGACGATAAGAATAAAAAGCCTATTTTAGAGAAAATGGGTGAAAAGTATAGAATTAAATTTACAGACCAAGAAGTGTATACATTTCAAGGAATGTCAGAAGTGGTAGTTCCTATTACACAAATGAAATCGTATTTGGAGTTATCCGATACCGATAGAAAAACTGTAATACCAGGAATTCCATTGGATAGTGTAAACCATCAATTGATGGATTGGTTGGATGTTTCGTATGAGGTAGACCCTGATTTGAAAATAGCAATCAAAGGAGATGTCAAAACTCAGTATCCTAAATTTAGAGATCTGATTAGACAGTTGGTAGATAGAGACTATAACAGGTTTCAGTTAGTAACAAGTTCAGAATCAAAACCGAAAGACTAAGCCATGGCAAATTTACAAAGAAGACTTAGAAAAGATAAAAAGGTAAGAGCGAAAAAAGCTTCTACAAGGGTCGATATGACGCCTTTGGCAGACTTGGGTTTCCTTTTGATTACGTTCTTTATGTTTACGACTACATTTAGTAAACCAAACGTAATGGGACTGAACATGCCTCCGAAAGATCCAAACAAAGAAACTCCTACAGAAACTCCAGAAGTAGATGTAAGAAATTCGATTTCAATTATTTTGGGAGGAGACAATTCAATTTATTGGCATCAACAAGATAAAACAGAATTGACTCCAGAAACTTTAAACGAAACCAATTATTCGAAAGAAGGAATTCGTAAAGAAATCTTGTCGGCAAAACAAAGAGCGCCAAAACCCGATAATTTCACGGTAATTATTAAACCCACCGATGAATCAACGTATGAGAATTTGGTGAATGTATTGGATGAGATGGAAATTACGCAATCAGAGCGATATGGGATAGTAGACATAGCACCTATTGAAGTGAAAGTCTATGAGGAGAAACGAGGAATTAGTAGTAATTAAAAAATCTAAAAGTCATGTCACAAGAAAAATATAAATCATTGGATGACATCGTATTTGAAAATAGGAACAAATCATACGGTGCCTATGACCTTAGAAAAAGCGAACGTTCCACTCTTTTAAGAGCTTTAATTATAGGTGTTACCCTTATTGGTTTCGTTACCTTGGGAATTTATTTATACAATGTTGTCTTAAGTAAAGCAGATAAAGTAGATACCGTAGTAGACATCAATCTTACGGATGTAGATATTCCGGAGGAAATTATTGAAGAGGAAATTAAACCTGATGAGCCTGAACCAGAACCCGAGCCAGAGCCAGAAATTGCTGAGGTGAGAGTGGTTATTCCAGAGCCAAAGAAAGATGTGGTGAAAGAAGAGCCGATTGTGAAGGTTGAAGAAATGGAAAACAAACTGATCGGTTTGAAAAACGTGGAAGGAGAAGCATCTACCTCAACAAAAGGTAGATCCGAACCCGAAAGACCCAAGCCAGGAACAGGAGAAGGTACAAAACCTGCTCAACCTGCAATTGTTAACTATTCAGCAAGACAGGTTAGAGATATGGCTGTTTATCCCGGATGTGAAAAATTCGCGGGAGATAAAAATAAGCTTCAACAATGTTTGCAACAGAAACTTAGTGAGGAATTGGGTGACCAATTAGCCGACTTTGCAGAAGTGATGAATAGTCGTGGAGAATCTTCAGCTGTAACTAAAATTCAATTTGTAATTGATAAAACAGGTAAGATTATCCAAGTTCAAGCAATGAAAGGAAGTGGAGGGTATATTAACGAACAATTAGGGAAAGAAGCAGAAAAGGCGATTCAAAGAATTGCAACTCGTCTTGCTAGCCGTGGTAGATTAATTCAACCCGCTAAATTAGACGATGGATCTTCTGCAAATATGATTTTCCAAATGCCGGTTAAATACGATATTTCGAATTAATTATTCCATTTTTATAATAAAAAAAAGAGAGGCCTTTTTACAAGCTTCTCTTTTTTTTATGGAATAAATTCGAATAGGTTTTAGATCACTAATGATTCGGGTTCTACACCTAAACTAATTAAACTCCGACAAATTTCTTCTGTAAACCCTTCTGGACCGCACACATAAAATTGAGTATTGAAATCACGAATGGTTTCAATCAAAAACTTGCGATCGATTTTTCGCTCCATAAATCCAATCACTCCTTGACGTGTAAATACATTTAAAAAAGCAGGCCCAAGCATTTTGAATAATTCATCACCCAAAATCACATCTTCTTCCGTTTGGTTGGAATACATCAAGGCAATATCTCTTAAATTTCCACTAAAATAAAGTGCGCGAAATATTGCTATGAATGGCGTAATTCCCGTTCCACCCGCAATGAAAATTCCAGGTCCTTTGAATTTAATCGTTCCAAAAACATCATGAAGTAATAGTTCTGCGCCTACATTCAATTTATCCAATTCGGCTGTTACTCCTTTGTGATCTTTGTATATTTTAACGATTAGCTCCAAATAAGGCCAATCATTTAATGACGTGAATGAAAAGGGTCGTTTCTTATCTTCCCATCCCGGTAAATTGATTGAGAAATGCCCCGATTGACCGGGCCGATAAACAAATCCTTCCGGTTTTTCTAAAACAAAACGCTTTACATTGTAATTCACATAATTACTGCTTATTATTTTTAATTTTTGCATAATCTATTTTAAAATGAGTCAAAAATAAATTTGACTTAACTGATTTACTGTACTTCTATTCTTTTTGCCTTACTATTTGCGAATTTTTATCCGTCCTCCCCTATTCAATTTCCAAAATATCTTTTGCCAATTGAATCATTTTGGGGTCCCCGGTATGCTTTGCTTTTTCATCGGACAGTTTGACCACATTGGTCCAAGGTAGATCCGGCTCTGCAACGGAAGTTAATTTAAGTACTATATTCATTGGTTTTAATCCCACGTCGTTCGTTAAATTCGTTCCAATTCCAAAAGAAATTCCAATTTTACCTTGGGTCGCTTCCGCAATATTTCGCACCTTTTCCAGATTTAACCCATCCGAAAAAATTATGGTTTTATGCATCGGATCAATTCCCATCTTTTTATAATGCGCAATTGTTTTGTATGCAAACTCAACAGGGTCTCCACTATCGTGACGAACGCCATCAAATAATTTGGCTAATTTCTTATTGAACTGAGTGAAAAATACTTCCGTCGTATACGTATCTGTAAGTGCAATTCCTAAATCTCCATGATACGCATTTACCCAACGATCCAAGCCGATTCCGTTTGCAATTTTAAACCCAAAGCGCGCACCGTGATACATAAACCATTCGTGTGCATGCGTTCCAATTGGTTTTACGCCCGTAATCATCGCCAAGTGTACATTGCTTGATCCGACGTAACTCTCACCTCCATATTCTTTCAATGCGATTGCAACTTTCTTATGAACTTCGTACGAATGCCGTCTTCGCGTTCCAAATTCCGCAACTTTCACGCCCAAATCCAAATAACTTTTGGTTTTTTTTAGAACGGTTTCCACCAACTTTTCATCCGAATCTCTCGTTTGATCTGTCAATTGATAATACAATTCACTGATCAAAGACAATATAGGAACTTCCCAAAGAATGGTTCGGTACCAATAGCCTTCAATTTTAACTTCTAAATCGGTTCCCCTCTGAGTTACTTTCACTTCGGAAGGGTCATACCGATAGCCTTTCAAAAAATCAAGATAGGCTGAGTTTAAATAAGGACAGGTCGTTTTTAAATATATTTTCTCTGCATGTGTTAAGGTAAGTTGACTCATTTCTTTGATACGGTTTGTCAACGCCTCTGCAAATCCATTGGGAAATTGGTGTTTACCTCGATTGATAAAAGCATATTTCGCTTTGGTATCGGGATAGAGTTTAACCGCTGCGTATTGCATGGTAAACTTATAAAAATCATTGTCTAACAGGGAATTATAACTCATAATTTCAATCTCGTACTTAGTTGGGTATTTACGAATGAAAAACGCAATATTAAATTCATTTTAGAATTGCATTTTTCTATAATCAAACTTAAACAAAAAAACCCGAAAACTTGTGTTTTCGGGTTTAAAATCAATTTTTAAAAAACTTATCTGTCAATGGATCCAATGACTCTTTTCATAAAATGGTTGGCAGCATCGCGCTCGCTCATTCCATTTTCTACCAAAGACTTCATTTCTATAGCTCCACAAATATTGGAAATAATTTCGCCAATCGCTTCTTTCTCCTCATCCTTTACAGCTGGGGAATCTGCATAGGCTTCCAATACGTTCAACGTGCTCTCCATTTCTTCAAAAGAACAAGCTTTTTGTAAATTTTTATAAACGGGTAATTTCATTGCAAATTTCATTTAAATGTTCCTCCTTCGAAGTAACGACTTGATTTACAAATTCACCTTTGTTATAAATAGCAAAAGTGGGTAAATTGGTAACTTCTGCTAACTTTCTACTTTCTGGGAATTTCTCAGCGTCCACATACACAAATTGAATATCTGAATTCGCTTCTGCCAATCGTTTAACTTTGGGTTTCAATAAACGACAGTTTCCACACCAAGCAGCTCCAAACTGAACTAAAACTTTGTCATTTTGGTTCAATACTTCGCTCAAATTATCTTCACTAATTTCTACAAACATCCTTAGTTCAAATTAGCGTTCGATAAATATTCAGCAACTCCATCTTTGGTAGCATTCATCGCTGTTTCTCCTTCTTTCCAGTTGGCTGGACAAACTTCACCGTATTTTTCAACATGAAGTATTGCATCCAATAATCGAATGTATTCATCAATGTTTCTTCCCAAAGGCAAATCATTGATGGTTTCATGACGAATTACTCCGTTTTTATCAATAATGAAAGTTCCTCTGTACGCAACTGGAAGTCCTTCAAATACGATTCTTTCTGTTTCAAAATCGGTTGAATATTCTCCCGCTAAAACTTCATAATCCATCGAAATGGTTTTTGCTAAATCAGCAACCATTGGATAGGTTACACCTTGGATTCCTCCGTGGTCCTTTTCTGTGTTTAGCCAAGCCAAATGTGACTCTTCAGAGTCAGTTGATACAGCAACTACAAGAGCATCTCTCTTTTCGAATTCTGCTAATTTCTCTTGAAAAGCATGCAATTCAGTCGGACATACAAACGTGAAATCTTTGGGGTAGAAGAACAATACAATGTTCTTTTCACCGATGGGTAATGTAAAATCTGAAACGATTTCTTCTCCGTTTAATACGGCTGGAGCTACAAATTGGGGGGCTTTTTTTCCTACTAATGACATAATTAAATTTATTTTATTTTGTTATTTTCTGACACAAAACTACATCTCTAAGTCAAGGAAAAAGAACTTTTGTAATAGCAAAACACTATAAATCTATGTTTAAAATTTATATGGAATTGCAACTGTCTGATTAGCAGGAAATTGTAAGTTTAAGGTTAATCGAATACTTCGAAATCTTTTCCATCAAACGAAGCAAACACCATGGATGGATGGGAATCTTGATGAAATATATTTCCCAGTTTGTCGATTCCAATGGCGCCTACAAACCCATCAAAAGGTTTTAATTCATCAAAGGTTTTTTCAAATGCTTTGTGAATTGGGAATCCATCTGTCACACGCGTAACGATCTTTGCAGCCACGGCACCACTTACAATGTCTTCGCCAACTCCTGTACAACTTACCGCACATTCTGAATTGGTAAAATTTCCAGCAACCGTTGCTGAATCTGAAATTCTTCCGGGTATTTCAAAACCTTTCCCTCCGGTCGAAGTAGCAACGGCTAACTTTCCATGGACGTCCAAAGCTACACAACCCACGGTACCCGTTCCTGCTGACTTTAATTTCGATAGATATTCTTCTCTTCGTTGTGGAATTTCGGTAGAGAATTCTTTGAATCCTTTTTCGCGTGCGAAATTCGTCGCTCCTTCCCCACCCAAAACTTTATCTTCGTAATCCAACAAGATTTCGGCTACTTTTATTGGATTTTTTACATTCTCAATGTTGATAACACCACTCATTTTCAAACTTTCACCATCCATCACGGAGGCGCTCATCCGGATATTCCCATCGCCCTGAATTTGAGAACCAATTCCCGCGTTAAATAAGGGACTGTCTTCCAGCAAGGATACAGCATACACCACCGTTTCCAGTGCAGTATGACTTTCTAAATACGAATAAGATTTTTGGGCTATTTCTTTTAAAGCATTTTGCTTTGCGGTTTTGGTTTCTCGATTGGTGTGCGATTCACTAAAAAAACCACCGTGTATAATCAGTTTCATTTATTTGCAATTTCTTTTGAATGCATTATTAAAGTTCCATTCAAGCTTTTAGGCATGGGCTCTTTGCAAATTGTCAATTCTGATGTGGCCAAATCATATCGATCGTTGTGATTCATTACATGAACCACTAAATTATTGATGGAAATGGGATCGCCCAAAGAAACATCCGTCAAATTGGTATCTTTCACTTCTTGTCCATCCACCAAAATCACTAAGCCCGAACCAATGGCTTCCATCTTTGTACCGTCTTTAATTAACAATCCAGTGTCTTCGCCCAGACCTACTCCTAAAATCATCGGATTGGAAACAACCGCTTGAAACAAGCGTCCAATTCTTCCGCGTTTTACAAAATGGGTATCAATAATAACACTATCTATAAATCCTAAACCGCTGGTAATTTTAATTTCACCTTTCAAAAGCGCTTCTTTACTTGCGCCTTGATAAATCATATTGGCAGAAGCTGCAGCAGCTCCAGCAGACGTACCTGCGTATAAGAATTCTTCTTTTCTATATTTCTCAAGTAGAATTTTATGAAAACGAGTCCCTCCCAAAATCGAAGTTAAACGAAGTTGATCTCCACCCGTAAATAATACCACATCGGCTTGCTCTGCACTTATTAAAACTTCAGGTGTAACCGCTTCTTCTCTCTTTTGAATGTCGAGTACCTCTACATGGGTTGCCCCTAAGTAATTGAATGCCTTTTTGTACTCTTCTCCAACTATTTGTGGAATTTTGGATGCAGTAGTTACCAAAATAATTTTGGAATCCAATCCATATTTAGATTCGCTTAAAATGCGCTTTAGAATTCCTTTTTCAAAAAAATTCAAATTCTGAGAAACATCCGAATCGAAATTAACCTCTGTGAAGCTACCTTTATCAATAGCTCCTCCAATGATTATAAGTTTTCCTTTAATATCCATGTGGCAAATCTAATTATATTTTATTTAATCAAAATCCAATAAAAATTTAAATAACTGCATTTTTTCAAGAATTTAAAAGTAAAAGTATTCTTTATTCAAAAAAAAGACTAATTTTATCTCGCTACAACTATTGTATCCTTTAGTGAATAAAGATACAGACTAACGTCAACCGAAATCTTTTATTGTTTCGGTTTCCCTATCTAAAGTACAAAAATTGAAGCATTTTTTACAAAAACAGGAGAACTTTTAATTAACATACACAGAACTAATATTTTACTTATGAAAATTCTTAAAATACAAGCGCTTAGAGGCCCGAACATATGGAGCGTTAGGCGAAAAAAACTAATCCAAATGCGGTTGGATTTAGAGGAATTGGAACAAAGTCCAACCAATACAATCGAGGGTTTTCGCGAACGTTTGGAGGAAATGCTTCCCACTCTGATTGAACATCGTTGCTCAGAAGGTGTACGTGGTGGATTTTTTATGCGAATCGATGAGGGAACGTGGATGGGGCATGTCATTGAGCATATCGCATTGGAAATCCAAACCTTAGCGGGAATGGACACCGGTTTTGGTCGAACCCGTGAAACCAAGGAAAAAGGAGTATATAATGTTGTTTTCAGCTATATTGAAGAAAGTGTGGGCGAATACGCCGCCGAAGCTTCCGTGAAAATTGCACAAGCGTTGATTGATGGAACCGACTATGACTTAGCTTCAGACATACAACGAATGAAAGAAATTCGGGAAAGAGTTCGTTTGGGACCGAGCACCGGAAGTATTGTGGAAGAAGCACAATCTCGAGATATTCCCTGGATTCGTTTGGGAACAAACTCCTTAATTCAATTGGGATACGGTGTAAATCAAATGCGATTTCAAGCGACTATAACGTGCAATACGAGTAATATTGCGGTAGATATCGCTTGCGATAAGGAAGACACCAAGAAGATGCTCGAAAATTCCTCCATTCCCATTGCAGCGGGTTCAATTTGTGTGGATGAAGAAGATTTGGAAAGAACTATCGAGAAAATCGGTTTTCCAATCGTATTAAAACCTTTGGGCGGAAATCATGGCAAAGGTGCATCCATCAATGTAAAAACCTTCGAAGCTGCCAAAGAAGGACTGAAACATGCCCAAGAATACGGACGAAGAGTCATCGTTGAGAAATTTATTACAGGACATGATTTTAGAATTTTGGTAATTGATAATAAAATGGTTGCTGCCGCTCAGCGCGTTCCAGCGCATGTTATTGGAGATGGCGAGCGTACGATAACGGAATTAATTGAAATCGTAAACCAAGATCCCCGAAGAGGCTACGGACACGAAAATGTGTTAACTGAAATTACCATCAATCGGGATTCCTTGAATTTACTGCGAAAAATAGGTTATACCGAAGAGTCCATTCCTAAAAAAGATGAAATTGTTTATTTAAAATCAACAGCCAATCTAAGCACCGGCGGAACTTCCATCGATGTAACCGATCGCGTTCACCCCGAAAATATTTTCATCGCTGAACGAATTTCAAGAATCATCGGTCTAGATATTTGTGGAATTGACATTATGGCTGAAAACCTTACCCAACCTCTGCAAGAAAATGGCGGTGTTGTATTGGAAGTCAATGCAGCGCCCGGATTTAGAATGCACTTGGATCCAACAGAAGGTCTGGCAAGAAACGTAGCTTCACCTGTGATCGATAGTTTATATCCTCCTGGAAAACCAAGTCGAATTCCCATTATAGCAATTACAGGAACTAATGGAAAAACTACCACTACCCGACTGATTGCACACATGGTTAAAAACAAAGGACTTCGTGTAGGTTTTACAACTTCAGACGGAATTTATATCCAAAACCATTTATTAGAAAAAGGAGATACAACGGGTCCATACAGTGCAGAATATATTTTAAAAGATCCAACTGTTGAATTTGCCGTATTGGAAACAGCACGTGGTGGAATTTTAAGAGCGGGACTAGGCTTTAATCGGTGCGATATTGGAATTATTACCAACATTCACGAAGATCATTTGGGATTGAGTGACATTCATACCTTGGATGATCTTGCACGCGTAAAAAGTGTGGTTGTTCGAAGTGTAAAACACGATGGTTGGGCTATTTTAAATGCGGATGACGTTCATTGTATGAAAATTGCAAAAGAACTCGATTGCAATATTGCGTATTTCAGTATGGATGAAGACCAAAGTCATGTAAGAGCGTTATCAAGAGCAGGAAATATAGTTGCTGTGTATGAAAATGGATTTATAACCATAAAAAAAGGAGATTGGAAAATTCGGATTGAACGTGTCGCTCAGATTCCTTTAACCGTTGGTGGAAAAGCGAAGTTTATGATTGCAAACGCATTGGCAGGAACACTTGCAGGTTATTTATCTGGATTTAGTACCGAAGATTTGAGTTTATCTCTTCAAACTTTTATTCCAAGCGCTGCACAAACTCCGGGAAGATTGAATATCTTCAACTTTCATAACTTTAGAGTAATGATTGATTTTGCGCACAATCCCCAAGGATATTTAGCCATCGAAGACTTCTTAAGCAACATAGAAGCAACCAAAAAAATTGGAATTATTGCAGGAGTCGGTGACCGCCGTGATGAGGACATTAAAGAATGTGCAAAAATTGCAGGTCGAATGTTTGACCATATCATTATTCGTCAAGAAAAGTATTTAAGAGGAAGGACCGAGGAAGAAATCATTGGTTTAATTCTGGAGGGAATCAAAGAATCTAACAAAAATATTACCTACGAGATTATTCCTAAGGAAATTGAAGCGATGAAGCACGCGATGAATATTGCAGAAGAAGGAACTTTCATTACCGCACTAAGTGACGTAGTGGACAATGCGATCGAAGTAGTTCAAACCTATCTGGATAGAGAAAATCAAGATATAATTTCAGGCTAATGGAGTCATTGTAGATTCTAAGCATGTTCAAACAATTTAAATTTCCTTAAATTTGAAAAAACTTAAATAGTATGGCTAAAATAATTAAAGTACATCCTGAAAATCCACACGAACGTGCAATTGATCAAATTGTAGAAGTTTTGAAAAATGGAGGTTTGGTCATTTATCCGTCGGATACGGTTTATGGTTTAGGATGCGATATTACCCATGCCAAGGCAATGGAAAAACTTTGTCGAATCAAAGGTGTTAGACCTGAAAAGGCACAATTCTCCTTTGTTTGTAATGATTTAAGCCATTTGTCGTTTTATACAAAACCGATTTCCACGTCGAATTTTAAATTATTAAAACGTGCTTTGCCTGGTTCTTTTACTTTTGTAATGGAAGCATCCAATAATTTACCACCTACGTATAAAAATAGAAAAACCGTCGGAATTCGGGTACCCGATCATTTTGTGCCTCAAATGATTGTTGAAAAACTGGGAAATCCGATTGCATCAACTTCCATTCGGAATGATGATGAAATTACCGAATACATCACCGATCCGGAATTGATACTGGAGGAATATGGTAATTTGGTTGATTTGGTGGTTGACAGTGGTGCAGGCGGAAATATTGCTTCAAGTATTATTGATATCTCAGGTGAAGAAGTGGTTATTTTAAGAGAAGGAAAAGGAGATATCAACGATTATTTATAAAAAAGTCTATGAAAATTTTACTTTCTCCAGCGAAATTAATGTCGCTGGATACCCAAGTCGAATGGAACAAATCGAGTAGACCCACCTTTATTTCAGAATCCAATCAAGTGATGGAAACGCTCAAAACATTGAAATCAGCTGACTTGGAGAAATTAATGTCGATCTCCAAAGATTTGGCAGAAATGAATGTCCAAAGAAATTTAAATTGGAAAGAAAAACCGACTAAAAAAGAAAGCATTTCCTCCATTCTCGCATTTAAAGGAGAAGTTTACAGAGGTTTGGCTGTAGAATCTTTATCGGAAAACGCCAAAGATTACCTAAATAAAAACCTATTTATTCTTTCCGGGCTTTATGGAATTCTAAAACCAAGTGATAAAATCATGCTTTACCGATTGGAAATGGGAAGCCGATTGGACATAAACGGTTCCAAAAATTTATACGGCCATTGGAAAGAACAATTGACAGATTTCATGAATTCGAAAATTAAGAAGAATGAGATCATCTTGAATTTAGCCAGTGTAGAATATTCCAAAGTTTTGGATGATAAGAAATTAAAATCACCCAAAATAGAGGTTGACTTTTTGGATTTCAAAGACGGACAATTAAAGAAAATCATGGTATATTTCAAACAAGCGCGTGGAACCATGGCGAGATATTGTGCGGAAAATAATGTTTCTACTTTAGATGAAATCAAACTTTTCAATGAAGATAAGTATGAATTCGACACGAAATTATCCACCGATTCAAAATTGGTATTTGTTCGATAAATTCCAATTAAATCAAAATTAAAATTTAAACTTTTAATTTAATAGATTAACTCTATTTCCTTGTGGTTAAACACTTTAATAGACGCGTCATTAAGTAAAACTTTCAATTGACCGAATTCATTCACTTCTAAAATCTCACCTTCAAAAACGGTTTCATCTTTCTTAAATGAACTGATTTTATTTCGCCTAAAAAGATGGGCGTTGTAAGCTTCTGAAATCTGATTCCATTTTTTGGTTTCAATTAAATCATAGGTTTTCTCCATTTTTGTCAGTAAGTCTGCCAAAATTTCCTCTAAATTATATTCCCTCTCGGTTTGAATCGCTAGTGAAGATGCATTTGGAAAAGATTTAAAATTGATTTGATTCACGTTTAAACCTATGCCTGTGACTATATTTAACTCATTGTTAGCCTTATGAGTTTCAATCAACACCCCTCCTACTTTTTTGTTTTTTAAAATGATATCATTCGGCCATTTCACAAACACATTGTCCGAATAACCTGTCAGTACTTCATAAAGCACATTGCACACCCATTGGTTAAAATAAATCAATTCCGGGTATTTTAACTCACACTTAATCAACACACTAACCGCTATGTTTTTGTCAGGCTCTGATATCCATCGGTTCCCTGTATAGCCTCTTCCATCGGTTTGTTCCGAAGTCCACACGACTGTCCATGATTTGGCATTTTTTTTGGACAAGTCTAACAAAATAGTGTTAGTGCTAGAAACGGATTTATATTTTAATATTTCCATTATTTCTTTCCTCAATATTTGAATTGCTAAAGTTATTTTAAAATGGCAATAACTTAGTCAATATTTCCCTATTTTTGCAACTTAGTATAAAATTGAATGAACGAAAAGGTAGATAACCAAACGATAATTAACTGTATAGTTGACTCCATCTTGGACGGAAAAGGTGAGGATGTTAAGATTCTTGATTTAAGAGGAATTGAAAATGCATTTTGTGAATATTTTATTATTTGCAGCGGTAATTCGAATACACACGTGGCTTCTATGGCGAGCAACATTGAACGTAAAGTGCGCAATGAAACCAAACAAAAGCCATGGCATGTGGAAGGAACGGAGAATGCCCAATGGGTTTTGATGGATTACACGAACATCATTGTTCATGTTTTCCAGAAACAATACCGCGAATATTACGACCTAGAAAGTTTATGGGGTGATGCAAAAGAAACAACAATAACACTATAAAAAATAGTAAATTGGATAAGAAAAATTACAATAAAAATAAAAGTACCAACAATAAAAAGCCAACTCCACCCTCGTTTAACCCGATGTGGATTTATGCTATTGTAGGTGCGATATTAATCGGTTTCTGGCTTTTTTCTAGTAGCTTAGGAGCTGATTCGAAACGATTGGATCGAGGAACTTTTTTTGAATATCTGAACGAAGGCTATGTGAAAAATGTAACCCTGAATTTAGAAGAAAACAAAGTGGATGTCTTTTTAACAGAAGAAGCTTTAAAACTCGATAAATTCAAAGGCTTTACTCAGAATTCAAATATGACTGCCTTTGCGCAAGCTACTCCTCAGTACAGTTTCATTGTGGCAGACAATGCTAATTTTGAAACAGAAATAGAGAAAACAATCGCAGAGAAAAAATTAGAAACAACCTATCGAAATATTCCTCCCGACAAATTCAGTAATTTCTTCTGGTCGATAATGATATGGGTATTGATTTTTGGTGCCCTTTGGTTCTTCATGTTCCGAAGAATGAGCGGAGGTGGCGGCGGACCCGGTGGTCAGATTTTCAATATTGGGAAATCAAAAGCCAAACTATTTGACGAAAACGATAAGGTTCGAGTGACCTTTAACGATGTTGCTGGTTTGGAAGGAGCCAAAGAAGAAGTTGAGGAAATTGTAGAATTCTTAAAAAACCCCGATAAATTCACCAAGCTAGGAGGTAAAATTCCAAAAGGTGCTTTACTAGTTGGACCTCCAGGTACAGGAAAAACCTTATTGGCAAAAGCAGTAGCAGGGGAAGCCAAAGTTCCCTTCTTCTCCCTTTCCGGTTCGGATTTCGTGGAAATGTTTGTGGGTGTAGGTGCGTCTCGTGTTCGAGATTTATTTAAAAACGCAAAAGACAAAGCTCCTGCGATCATATTTATCGATGAAATCGATGCAATTGGCCGTGCAAGAGGAAAAAATAATTTCACCGGAGGAAATGATGAACGAGAAAATACGTTGAATCAACTTCTAACGGAAATGGATGGATTTGGAACCGATACCAATGTAATTGTATTGGCAGCCACCAACCGTGCAGATATTTTAGATAAAGCGCTGATGCGTGCAGGTCGATTCGACCGTTTGATTCATGTGGATTTACCGGAATTAAATGAACGTAAAGAAATTTTTGAAGTCCATTTAAAACCGTTGAAAACCGGTCCGGATATGGATCCCGATTTCTTAGCAAAACAAACGCCTGGCTTTAGTGGTGCGGACATTGCAAATGTATGTAACGAAGCTGCTTTGGTAGCTGCTCGAAAAAATAAAGACCAAGTAGAACGGCAAGATTTCTTGGATGCCGTAGATCGAATGATTGGAGGACTTGAAAAGAAAAATAAATTAATCAAACCCAAAGAAAAGCAAAGAATTGCGTATCACGAAGCAGGTCATGCCACCATTGGTTGGTTGTTACCTCATGCAGCTCCATTGGTTAAGGTAACCATTGTACCGCGTGGAAAATCGTTGGGTGCAGCTTGGTATTTACCCGAAGAAAGACAGATTACAACCACTGAACAAATGCTTGACGAAATAGCCGCTACCATGGGTGGACGTGCTGCGGAACAAGTGGTGTTTGGAAACATCTCTACCGGTGCGCTTAGTGACTTGGAAAGAGTTACCAAACAAGCTTCTGCGATGGTAAGTGTATATGGTTTGAATGATAAAATTGGAAATATTTCATATTACGATTCAAGCGGTCAGAATGAATATGGTTTCAGTAAACCGTATAGTGAAGAAACCGCGAAAATAATCGATCAAGAGATTTCAAAGATTATTGAAACAGAATATGAACGAGCTAAGAATTTATTAATCGCTCATCGTTACCAATTGGATCAACTTGCCGATAAGTTATTGGAAAAAGAAGTCATCTTTAGAGAGGACTTGGTTGAGATTTTTGGTGAGCGTGTTTTCGAAGATGACAGTTCCATGGACCCTCCCGGAAATGCCGTATCTTCCATTCATACCGATACCGATTTGGAAGTAAAAACAGTAAATTCCAATGATTCTATTGAAAAATAGTGCGAACTGTTGAGAAGTGTCATTAATTTTTGTTAATTTCGTTCAATCTCATCAGAAATGAGTATGTGGAAAAAAATAAAACAGCTTTTTATCCCCCAATCTGACGATTCAGAGCAAGAGGATTCCGAATTGGAATATGTTACATTTCAAACGAAAGTACCTATCGATGTATTGTTTACGAAAAACTTCGTAGCCGGTGGTGGTCTCTTCTTCTATTGTGAGAACGAACAGGAAACACTTGAAAACCTCAAAGAGATTATTATAAATGAACAAGTGGTGGAAGCCATCTGTTTTGATGATTCTTTAAAATCGCTTTTAAATCGGTTAAATATAAAAAATACTGAAGAAGTGAGTCCAACTGCAGATTTTGCTTTTATTGAATGTGAATATTTAGTGGCTTTGGACGGTTCCATTATGCTTTCCTCCCATCAAACGAAAGGAGTAAAACAAATGGATTTACCAAACAACATCATCATTTTCGCAAATCCAAGTCAATTGGTTACCAATCTCAATGAGGCAATGCAAAGGTTAAATTCGAAAAAAGCGGGGAATATTCCAAGTCAAATCACATCGATACGAGGAAGAAATCCACACATCATTGAGGGGAATAACTCGTCTAAAAATTTATATTTACTTTTAGTAGAACAATTTTAATGAAAAATTTACTTCCTCGTGTTCTTTCAGGTGTAGTTTACATCGGTTTAATCTATTTTGGAACTACAGGTCATCCGTGGGTTTTCTTAAGCCTGATGGCTTTATTCAGTGTTTTATGTTTCATCGAATACATTTCAATTACGGAGCTTACGGATAAATTATATGTCGCTCTTGCCTTTTTAGGTTCCGCAGCGGTTTTTTATTATTTCTCAGATTATTTATTGTTCCAACGCTCTGCGTTTGTGATGGAATCCCTTAGTTTTGCAGGACCTATTCTATTCATTCTCGCTTGTTATACCATCCTTTTTTCGAGCAAAGAACTCTATGTAGAATTTGGAAAAGCGACTATAGGAGTCATTTATGTCACGGTTCCTTTTGCTTTGGCATTAACACTTCCCAGTGTTTACTTTGAATCGGGAAAAGAAGTTATTACTCCTGAAATACTGTATATATTTATTCTAATTTGGATCAGTGACAGTGCGGCATATGTAGTAGGAAGTCTTTGGGGAAAACATAAGTTAGCACCCAAAATTTCAAGTGGTAAATCCTGGGAAGGTGCATTGGGCGGTTTTGTTTTCACTATACTATGTGGATATGTTTTTCAATATCATATTTTTCAAGAAAGTCGTTTTAACTGGTTGATAATTGGATTCATCGTTGCCTTGTTTGCTCCAATTGGTGACTTGGTAGAATCCAAATTAAAAAGAAGTTTCAATGCTAAAGACAGTGGGAAATTAATTCCCGGTCACGGTGGTTTCTTAGATCGATTGGATAGTTTTATATTTGTAATCCCGATGGTCTATTTATATGTATTATTAAATGAAGTTTTATGAAGCTACACAGAGAAGGTAGAGCTATTTTAATTGGTTTCTTTTTATTCTTTTTGGCATTAAGTGCTGTTGCGTATTACATTAATCCTATACATGGAATTTGGTTAATAACACCTATTTGGATTTTGTATGGATTTATCATTTGGTTCTTCAGAAACCCTACACGTCTTTCGGAAGCCGAGATTCATGACATTATAGCACCCGTTGATGGGAAAGTAGTTGTTCTAGAAGAAGTGGAAGAAAATGAATTCTTAAAAAGACGTTGTATTCAACTATCAATATTTATGTCGCCTTTGAATGTGCATGTAAACCGCTACCCTATTTCTGGAAAAGTGATTTATACCAAATACCACAAAGGAAAATACTTGGTTGCATTCCATCCGAAATCATCAGAATTAAATGAAAGAACAACCGTAGTAGTCGAAACCGAAGAAAAGAAACAAGTTCTTTTCCGTCAGATTGCAGGTGCAGTTGCACGGAGAATCGTGATGTATTCAAAAGTGGACGATGATGCACGGGCTGGTGAAGAGTATGGATTTATAAAATTTGGTTCGCGATTGGATATATTTTTACCGCTCGATACCGAAATCTTGGTTAAGATTGGAGACAAAACAAAAGGAGGTGTTCAAAAGATTGCAGAATTAAAGTAAATTTGTAAATAATAATCTTTAAATTAAATAATTATGAAAAAAATTGGACTTTTATTGATAGGTGCCTTTCTTATGGCATCTTGTGATTCTACACCAAGTGGTAATAAAGCTATTTTACCTGTTGAACACGAAGGCAATATGGAAGTAGTAGAAGATACAACTGCAGACAATGCAACGATTGATACGGTTGTGGATGCTTCAACAGTTGATGTAGCTGAAGAAAATGCAGCTACAAAGAAATTGGAAGAAGAAAGAGCTGCTGAAGAAGCGAAAGCTGCCCAATAATATTTTTAATTTCGTCTTAGGGCTTGATTTCCGTTAATCGAGAATCACCGATGATTACGTTCATTCCATTGGGATGAATGAAAAACTGACGATTTAATTCAGCATGATTCGATATAATTTTAATCATTTGTTGATGCGAAAAAACCGATCCGTCCAATAAAATTTGGGCGGATTCTTTATTGATTTCTTTTTCGGATTCAATGCGTTGCATATTCTCTATTGGGATAATTGCCTTCGTGATTTTATCTTCCTTTTTGAAAGCGCCTTTGGATCGCGCTAAATAATACCGAATTCGTAAACCCAAATTAAACAGAAAAAACTGAATCGGATTGTTTCGATAATATTTTCCAATAAAAATTTTCATCGCTCCAAAAAAAACTTTTAAATACTTGGTATCCTTTCGGGTGCTTTCCCCTTTGTAATGAATCACCGTTGATTTTCCGTAATAATAATTCGTAAAACCATTTAAAACCAAAGTATAACTCAAATCGATATCTTCACCGTACATAAAATACGCTTCATCAAATCCACCTACTTCTTGATAGACCGATTTTCGAAGCAACATAAAAGCACCTACTAAAATTTCTGCCGGAGCGATTTCATCTTCCGCAACTTCTGTTTTGTAATAGGATTTTGATCTTTTAGAATTTACCAACGAGCCAAACAATTTCCCAAAAGTGTTCTGAAACGTTGGAATGTTTCGTTTGCTTTCTGGATGAAAATTTCCATCGGCATCAATAAGTCGAACGCCCAAAGCGCCTAAATCCGATTTAGAATCGGCAAAAGGCAAAATCTTTTCAAACAAGTCTTCGGGAATCAATGTATCTGGATTTAAAATCAATACATACTCTCCTTTTGCTTTTTCCACGCCTACATTATTCGCTTTTCCAAAACCTAAATTCGTTGGCGATTCTATAAAATGAACCGTCGGGAATTTATCACGAATAAAATCAATCGGTTTTTCGGGTGAATTATTGTCAACTACAATGATTTCGCCTCCCACAGAATGCAGTGCTGTCAAAACACTTTGCAGACATTGCTCCAAATAATAGCGCGCATTGTAGCTAACAATTACAACCGATACTTTCATCCTTTCGAAGTTGATTCAATATACGGAACACGGTGTTGTAAAGAACGAACCAAAGTCGCTTCATCGGCATATTCCAACTCATCTCCAATTCCAATTCCTCGCGCAATGGTTGAAAAAGTAAGTTGCGCTTCTTTCAGCACTTTGAAAAGATAGAATGCTGTAGTATCGCCTTCAATCGTGGAACTAAGTGCAAAAATAATTTCAGAAATCTCATCGGTTTTCACTCTTTCTACAAGTGTATCAATATGAAGTTGGTCGGGACCCATTCCATCCATCGGTGAAATTCGTCCACCTAAAACATGAAAAACTCCCCGGTATTGACCCGTATTTTCAATCGCCATCACATCGCGCACATCTTCCACTACACAAATTATCGACGTATCCCGATTTGGGTTTGCACAAATCTGACATAGCTCTGAATCCGAAATTGTATGACATTTTTCGCAATATTGGATGTCGTTCACTAAATTTTTTAGCGCATTTGCTAAATTTTCTGTTTGGTTAGATGGTCGCTGTAACATGTGGAGTACCAGCCTTAAAGCAGTCCTTTTCCCGACTCCTGGAAGGTTTGACATTTCATCAACCGCACGTTCTAATACTTTACTAGGATAATTCATTCGCCCAAAAATACTATTTTTGACTGAAATTTGAATGGATTATGAACACAAACATTATTCTCTTCTTTGTAATTCTCTATTTTATAGGATTATTATACATCGCAAATCGAACGAGTAGAAATTCGGATAACCAATCTTTTTTCATTGGAAATCGGAAGAGTAAGTGGTGGTTGGTAGCTTTTGGAATGATTGGAACGAGCCTCAGTGGCGTTACCTTCATTTCCGTGCCAGGAACGGTGGGAAAGCTGACAGGAACGGAATACATCTACGGTGGATTTGAGTACTACATGATGGTCATCGGATTTTTCTTAGGTTATTTCATTGTTGCCTTTGTTCTCCTTCCACTCTATTATAAAATGAATTTAACTTCCATTTACACCTATTTAGGAAGACGGTTTAATGTGGAAGCGCATAAAACAGGTTCTATTTTCTTTATTGTTTCGCGAGCGATTGGAGCCACTGCGCGATTATTCTTAGTTATCAATGTTTTACAGCTATTTCTTCTGAACCAAATTGGAATTCCCTTTTGGCTGACGACTTTGATTATTTTAATAATGATTGTCCTGTATACCTACGAAGGCGGTGTAAAAACAATTGTCGTCACCGATACTTTACAAACGAGTTTCATGATTTTGAGTTTGGTTATTTGTATTATATATGTATTAACCCAGTTGGATTTATCGGTTTCAGAAGGATATTCTAAAATTTCAGAATACAATTACACCCATTTGATGAATTTCGATACAAATTCAGCGACTTTCTTTTTGAAAACCATAATCGGTGGAATGTTTATAACCATTGGTATGACAGGTTTGGATCAAGAAATGATGCAAAAGAATATCAGTGTTGATAATTTATACAATTCCAAAAAGAACATGTTGACTTTCGCATCCATCTTATTGATTGTGAATTTCGCGTTTTTGTTTTTAGGTGGATTACTTTATTTATATGCTATGCAAAATGGCGCGGTATATGGTGACGGCGTTTTTGGTTTTAAAAATGAAGCAGGAGAAATCATGAACATCATGGGTGACGATATTTTCCCCGCCTTATCACTTCAAGGATATTTCCCTATATTCCTTTCGGTTATCTTTATCATCGGTTTGATTTCGGCACTTTTCCCATCGGCAGATGGTGCTTTGACTTCTTTGACCAGTTCATTTTGTGTGGATTTATTGAAAATGAATGACAACGAGAAAACGACGGAAAAACAGAAAAAGAAAACCCGAATCACAGTTCACTTGGCATTTACAGTCGTATTCTTCTTATTAATTTTGATATTCAAGTGGATCAATGATAAATCGATTGTCTATCTAATTATGAGCATCGCAGGTTATACTTACGGACCTTTGTTGGGATTGTTTGCCTTTGGAATTTTAACCAAACGCACGATTAACATTCGGTTTTCAATTCTTAGCATCGCGTTGATTGCTCCTGTAATCACGTTTTTAATCAATGAGTATTTCATTCATTATACCGATTATAGAATTGGAGTTGAGTTAATTGTTTTAAATGGTCTTTTAACTTTTGTAGGATTATGGTTGTTCAGTAAGAAAAAGCAAAAATCTATGGCTTAATTAAAAACTGAGTCCATTTACTTTTAATTGCAATTGTCCTTTTGTTTTGACCAAGACCAACATATAATCGTCAAATAAGAATACTTGGGTCGGTTTTAAGTTCAAAACTTTTCCGCTTAAGAATATTCCTTTGTAATATTCTTGGTTAAAACTTTCATTTAAACTTTGTTTGGATGCCGCTTCAATTTCGCCCAAAGGAATTCCATATTCGGTTTCAATCATTTTTCGAATCTTTTTCTCGAACAAAAAGACGAGGGTTTTCTGAAGAACATTTCCGGTTTTCAACTTAAATTCAATATCCGTTAGCGCAATCTTATTTTGAACTGCATCATAATAAGGAAATCCTTTAATCGTCGAAGTCCCCTTGATTTTCCCTTCCGTATCAATTTCAATAACAATGGATTGTTTGTCAGGAAAAACGCGGATGTCGGTTACCAAAACCTCGTTTTTATCATTGATCGGAAAAGTTTTGCCTTTGAATTGTTTTCGTGCTACTTCCGTTGCTTGCGCAAAGGGAATATTGACAGTCGTATTAATTTCAAATTCAGTCGGTAACGATTCTTTCAAACGAAAATTCGGAATCGTCATCGACATAGGAGACGGAAGCGGAATCCGACCCACAAAAGTTTCGGAATACAAATCCAATCCCACACTTGCTTTAATATAATTCGAATAAACGGTAAGAGGCGTCATATAAATCGACTCAGGCGTTAATTTCAGCCAGGTTTGGTAATCAGGTGCAATTTCTATCGGTGTATTAAAATAATTCCATACCGAAAGTAAATACGGTTTCAAATCCAGACTTTCCTTAATTTGTTGGTCAATGATTCCCGTAAATTTTTGTTGCTGTTCGGTCAATCTCGATTCTACAATTGATGCAATGGGAATTTTCACTTTTCCAAAATCCAATACCGGCTTGGTCGTCCATTCAAAACCATGTGCTTTGGTTTGGGTTTCCATTACCCAATTCGATTTAAAATCCAGCGAAGTAATAAACTGCATCACCACACCAAATGTAACGTCTTGATATACATAATAGCCCAAACCACCATAGCCTTGTTCGGTCCAGATATTCAGCGGAATACTTATTAAAAGTCGATTTCCTTTCAACGGTTTTATTTCAATTTCTCCGTCCTTTGTAACCTTTACTTTAAACTGGTCGTTGTTGTTATCGGTATAGGAATCATCTTGATACAACACACCATGCACAGAATTATTAATTAAAGAATGAATTTCACTTATTGGAATGGATATGGGAATCGAAATATGGGAATCCAATTTCGGAAAAGTATAAGTCGAACGTAATTGCGCCAACGAATTGGACGATCCGCTTACCAACAAATAAATCACAAAAAAAAGTAGGTTATATTTTGCTTTCATACGATTACAAATTTAATAGAATTCCTTTAGATTCCATCGATAAAAAATTTAACGAAGAAAGCATAGAAAGAACCGTTCCAATTCTAAAGAAATAATTACATATTGTATTTCAAACTTTATTTTGCCCCTATGGTATAAGTTCTTAAATTTGTTTCATTCAAAAAATCATTAAACATAAAAATCAATGAAAGAGTTAAGAGGAACTGGAATTGCACTGATTACACCTTTTAAAGAGGACCGAAGTGTGGATTATGCGGCTTTGGAAAAATTAGTGAACTACACCATTGAAGGCGGTGTAGATTATTTGGTTTGTTTGGGAACTACGGCAGAGACTCCTACCCTTTCAGAAAAAGAGAAGTTGGAAATCGTTTCAACCATTAAATCAGCCAATTCCGGAAGATTACCTATGGTTTTAGGAATTGGTGGAAACAATACTGAAGTCGTGAAAACTGAATTTAAAAATGCAGATCTTCAAGACTTTACAGCTATTTTATCCGCTTCTCCTGCATACAACAAGCCAAACCAAGAAGGAATTTATCAACATTACAAAGCCTTAGCCGAAACCACGGACGCAAATATTATTCTTTACAACGTTCCGGGAAGAACAGGTTCCAACATCCAATCAGAAACGACGATTCGTCTTGCTGAAGACTTTCAAAATATCATCGCGATCAAAGAAGCTTCTCCCAATTTCGTTCAAAGTACAGAGATTTTAAAAGAGATGCCATCTGATTTTATGGTAATTTCGGGGGATGATGAATTTGGATTGCCGATGACTTTGGCAGGTGGAAGTGGTGTAATTTCTGTTGTTGCTCAAGGACTTCCTACATTCTATCCGAAAATGATTCGTTTGGGATTGGATCGAAAAGTGGATGAAGCCTACCAATTGCATTACCTATTGATGGACATCACCCGTGCTATTTACGACGAAGGAAACCCATGTGGAATCAAATCTTTGCTTTCGCAAAAAGGAATTTGTGAAGATTATACTCGACTACCTTTGGTACCCGCGAGTAAAGACTTATCCCTAAAAATTAAAGTCTATTTAGATAATTTAAGTTAATCTACTGATTATCAAAAAATTAATTAAACAAAGAGAAAGTTTCATAATTTGTAAAACCTTAACATTTCACTGCCTATAAATAGCTTAGGTTTGTGTTAAATTTTTAATACCTTTGCAGAATGGTTAAAAAAGCGTTAGTAGTATTGTTTATGGCAAGTGTTTTTGTGTCTTGCAATAAACAAATGGAAAGAGCACTAAAGAGTACCGACAAGGACTTCATTTTAGAAACAGCCGATGAATTTTACAATCAAGGAAAATGGACGAATGCCCTCGAATTGTATTCCAAAATCACGGTTGCCTTTTCAGGAACAGAACAAAGTGCAGACATTGCATTCAAACAAGCCACTGCGAATTTCAACGATAAGAATTTCCGATTGGCAGCCCATCAATTCAAAACCTTTTATCTAACCAATCCAACGGATCCACGAGCAGAAGATGCCGCTTTTCAATCTGCATATTCGTTTTATACCGATTCTCCAGATTACAATTTAGATCAAACTAGTACATATAATGCCATTGATGAATTGCAATCTTTTATCAATGCTTATCCGAATTCTACCCATGTTACGGAAGCAAATGCGTATATTGATGAATTAAGACAGAAATTAGAAAGAAAAGCATTTGAAATAGCTAAAATCTATTACAAAACCATTAAATATAAGGCAGCGGGAATAGCGTTTGATAATATGTTGGATGATTTTCCAGACACCAAATACAGGGAAGAAGCGATGATGTATTCCTTGCGTTCAAAGTATGAGTTGGCCGTGAATTATAGCCGATTTGATACCAAAGAACTACGATTACAAAACGCTTTGACCGAATACCGATTATTTGCAAAGGCCTATCCGGAATCCAAGTTTTTAAGTGAAGCAACAAAAATAAACCAAAAAGTATTGGAAGATTTAGAAAAACACAGAACCTTGGTAGCAAAAATTGAAAATGAGAAAAAAGTAGCAAAAGAAGAAGCAGAAAAAGAAGCTTCGAAATTAAATTAAATAAAGTAAAAACATATACTATGAACTTCAAAGAAATTGACGCACCTCTTACCACCAAGACTTTTAACCGTAGTCTAATTGAAGAAGCAACAGGAAACATGTACGAATCCATCGTTATTATGGGAAAACGTGCAGAGCAAATCAATCAAGAAATGAAGACGGAATTGATCCAGAAATTGGATGAATTTGCATCAAATACAGATTCTTTGGAAGAAATATTTGAAAACCGTGAGCAAATCGAAGTTTCTAAATTTTACGAGCGTCTTCCAAAAGCAACTTCCATTGCGATTACAGAGTGGTTGAGTGGCGATATCTATCACAGAAATCCAAACGAAGAAGAAGAAAAATAAAAATTGATTTTATGTCGATTCTGAACCGGAAAAAAGTTTTGTTGGCAATTACGGCTGGAATTGCTGCCTACAAAGCTGCTTTTCTGGTTCGTTTATTTATAAAACAAGGCGCGGAAGTGAAAGTAATACTTACACCTGAAGCCCTTGACTTCATTACTCCACTTACCCTTTCCACCTTATCCAAAAACCCTGTTCATTGGGAATTTACTGATGAGGATGACAATTGGAACAACCATGTAGATTTAGGTCTTTGGGCCGATTTTATGGTATTTGCTCCTACTACTGCAAACACACTCTCCAAAATGGCAGATGGTGCTTCTGACAATTTAGTTTTGGCAACGTATCTTTCGGCTAAGTGCCCAGTTTATATTGCGCCAGCAATGGATTTGGATATGTATCTTCATCCAACGACCAAAGCGAATTTAGATAAACTCAAAAGTTTTGGAAATCATATTATCCCAGCAGAAAGTGGTGAACTCGCAAGTGGATTGAGTGGCGAGGGAAGAATGGCTGAGCCTGAAAATATAATCGCTTTTTTAGAAAATCATTTGCTTCAAAGTGCCCCTATGTACGGAAAGAAAATGCTGGTTTCTGCAGGTCCTACATATGAAAAAATTGATCCCGTTCGTTTTATTGGCAATTTCTCTTCCGGGAAAATGGGAATTGAAATCGCAAAAGCCGCTTTGGGAATGGGTGCGGATGTCACTTTGGTCTGTGGTCCTTCTTCGATTTCTACTGAAAACTATTCCATCAACCGAATCGACGTTGTTACGGCAGAAGAAATGAAAAAAGCAATGGATGACGCATACGAAAGTGCGGATGTAGTCATCATGTCGGCTGCCGTGGCAGATTATCGTCCGTTAAATAAAGCCGAACAGAAAATTAAAAAATCAGACGAAAATTTATACATTGAATTGGTTAAAAATCCGGATATACTGAAAGGATTGGGCGAACGGAAAACCCATCAAATTTTGATTGGATTTGCATTAGAAACCACCAATGAAGTAGCGTTTGCAAAAGAAAAATTAGAAAAGAAAAACTTGGATTTAATCGTCCTCAATTCGTTGCAAGACAGTGAGGCAGGCTTTCAAAAAGATACAAATAAGGTGTCGATAATTTCTGAAAAAGCAGAGATTGTCCATTACGAAGCCAAAAATAAATCCGAAGTTGCAAAAGATATTCTTAACTTTTTACTTGAAAATTACGATTTATGAATCAATTGAAAGCCTTTTTCGTTTGTTTGCTGGTTTCAGCAACTATCAATGCCCAAGAGTTTTTGGCAACGGTAACTGTAGATTATTCCCAAGTTCAAACTTCGAATAATCAGGTGTATCAAACTTTAGAAAGATCGTTGAGCGATTTTATCAATACAACCAAGTGGACGGAAAACCGATACAAAGTGTATGAGAAAATCGAGTCGAATTTTCTGATTATTATTACCTCGAGAAATGGAAATAATTTCAATGCACGTCTTCAAATTCAATCGAGAAGACCGGTTTTTAATTCCAATTACTATACACCCGTTTTAAATTTTGTCGACACCAAATTTGATTTTGAGTATACTGAAAACGAAGAGCTTATCTTCAATCCACGAAAATTTAGCAACAAGAATTTAACGGATGTGGTTGCTTTCTATGTCTATTATGTTTTAGGAATGGATGCAGATACATTCCAGTTAGAAGGAGGAACTCCGTATTTCAAAATCAGTCAGCAAATCGCGAACAATGCCGTAGGAACAAAATTCGGTGGATGGAGCGAAATGGACGGAAATAAATCAAGAGGTAGTTTAATCAACAATGTGTTGAAAGCAAACAACAAAACCTTGCGAAACATCTATTATCAATACCACAGAGTAGGTCTCGACGCGATGAGCGACAACGAAACCAGAGCAAAAAATGCCATTGGAAACACCTTGGAAACACTGAAATTCTATGAAAAAGGAAATTACGGTTTGTTCTATCCTTTGGACATTTTCTTTATGGCGAAAAAAGATGAAATCGGGAAAATATTTAATGGAGGAATGATGTCTTCTGTGAATATTGTGGGCCTGAAAGAAACCCTGAGTTCCCTTTCGCCAACCAATAGTTCTATCTGGAATAATATGAAGAAATAATGTTAACCCGACTTTCGGTATCCAATTTTGCCATCATTGACGAACTGGACATTCAGTTTAACAAAGGTCTGACTATCATCACCGGAGAAACCGGTGCAGGTAAATCGATTTTATTGGGCGCGTTGCGTTTGATTATTGGTGAACGTGCCGATATGAAACAGCTCAATGATGAAACCAAAAAATGCATCATCGAAGCTAATTTCAACATTTCTAAATTAAATTTAACTTCTTTTTTCGAAGAAAATGAACTCGATTTTGACGAAGATTCCATTCTCCGAAGAGAACTTTTACCCAGCGGAAAATCCAGAGCATTTATTAACGATACACCCGTTACATTAACGGTTTTACAAGAATTGGGTGAACAATTAATCGATATTCATTCCCAATTCAATACGTCTGAATTGCTTGAGCAAAGTTATCAAATGCAGATTCTAGATGCCCATGCAGGCCAGCTTCCTTTGGTTCGGAAATATCAAACCCTGTTTTCAAAACGAAGTCAAAACCGATTGGAATTGGAAGCTCTTAAAGATCGGATAACCGAACTTTCAAGGGAATCCGATTATAAGGATTTTCTTTTGGACGAATTGAAAACCGCGAAATTGAAAGCCGATGAATGGAAAGAATTGGAGCAAGAACAAAAGGAATTGGAACATATTGATGAAATCCAATGGATTTTGAATGAAATTCGTTCCAAATTGGAAACTCCTGAATTCGGAATTCTGACTCAAATGAATGAAATCAATACCCAATTGGATAAAATTTCTGAGTTTGGCGAAGATCTATCGGAATTCAGCCACCGAATTCATTCTGTAAGTGTAGAATTGGATGATATTCAAAAAGAAATTGCAGCAAAAAGCGAAGGATTGGAAGCGAGTCCTGAACGTTTGATGGAAGTGAACGAACGCATCGATTTGATTCATTTGTTGTTAAATAAACATCGTTTAAAATCCATTGAAGAATTGATTCAATTGGAAAAAGACCTTGAAAACGACAAATCCGATTTTGATCAATTGGAAATTCAAGTTTCAGACTTGGAAACTAAAATTGCAGCGATTGAAAAAGAGTTGAAAATAGAAGCTGAAAAAATTTCTTCTGCCCGGAAAAAAGCAATTCCAAAAATTGAAAAAGAAATTTTGGATTCACTTTCTGAATTAGGAATGGAAAATTCGCAGCTAAAAATCGATTTTCAAACCACCTCAAAATTCACATCCAACGGAATGGATGAAATTTCGTTTTTATTCAGTGCAAACCAAGGATCCACACCCAAACCAATAGGTAAAACCATTTCAGGTGGTGAACGTTCGCGATTGATGTTCGCAGTTAAGAAAAGCCTTACGGGCCGATTAGAACTCCCCACTTTAATTTTGGATGAGATTGACACCGGCGTTTCTGGAAAGGTCGCAAACGAAGTCGGAAACATGATGAAGGAGATGGCAAAGCATTTGCAACTCATTACCATCACCCACCTTCCACAAGTTGCTTCAAAAGCTGATAAACACTTGAAGGTCCGAAAAAGAATCAGCGATGGCAAAACATTAACCGATGTACGTGAATTATCTTCGGAAGAGCAAATCCGAGAAATTGCGGAATTACTCAGCGGGTCGAATATTACCGATTCTGCATTGAAACAAGCCGAAGAATTACTCAAAGCATAAGTTTACTCCAAAAAAAAACCTCACAGTAGAGAGTTTCACTATGAGGCATAAATAACTAACACACAAATAATCTTATAAAAGACTATATTTTTTTAACTATAGAGTATAGTTTGATACTTAAACACAGTGCAAATATATAAAAGTCTACCAAACTAGTGTACTATTCAAGCTTAAATGTATTAATTCTAAATAAGATCGGAAAGGTATTGATTCTCAAGCACGCTTAAAGTCTGATCACGTACCTGAATCATCACACGATTCAAGGAACAGAACTCCTCGTCTAAACAATCATCACATTTTTGATAATAATTCAAACTTACACAGGGTAAAAGTGCTATCGGTCCTTCCAATGTTCGAATAATTGTTGCGACGGTGATGGTTTTGGGGTCTTTGTTTAGGAAATAGCCCCCACCCTTTCCCTTCTTCGATTCGAGTAAACCACTTTTCTTTAAACTCAATAAAATTCCCTCCAAAAATTTCACGGGAATTTTCTCTTCTTTTGCAATGACAGAAATTAAAATCGGCTGGCCTATTTGATGGGTTGCCAAATAAGTCATTGCCTTCAATCCATATTTCGTCTTTTTCGTAAGCATTTTCTTAAAATTTAATTCCTATATGAAGCTTCAATCGCTTTCACAAAACAAAGTTCGCTAATTTATTTTAACTTGCGAATGTTTTAACACTATATAAAAAATTATGAAAACACGTTTCTTATTTAGCCTATTATTAGTTTTTATTTTTACGAATTTAAAAGCGCAATTCTCAACTCCAAATACCGGTGTAAACTGGACATTGGACTCCATTGCCTACCATTCACCCACCACAGTAACCGTTTCTGGAAATGAATATACATTGCACGAAGATTTGATGATCGAAGAGAACGATTCACTTTCGATTATCGAAATTCAAACTTTAAAAATCGCTGCTGGAAAAGAAGTCGGTGTAAAAGGATTTTTCAAAAGTGATGGAATGGATATTACCATCACAGCGATTGATCCTGCCAATCCTTACAAAGGATTTTGGTTTTACGACGAATCTGAGGTTTATTTCAACAATACCTTGATCGAATACGGAGGCGGATTAAAAGTAGTCACTGCCAACTTTGAAATGTACAACAGCGAAGTTTCAAACAACAGCAGCGGATCATCGACTGGCGGTGCAATCTCTTTTTCAAAAGGAAGTCCCAAGGTTATGTTCTCAATTTTTGAAAACAATCAAAAAGCAGCCTTAAGTTCCGCAGCAAATGCTTCGGTTTCAGCATGGATAGAAGGAAATTATTTCGAAGGAAATCATCAAGCCAATGGAAACGCACCTCAAATCAATATGGGGCCAAGTGGACCGTCTGATTCAATTCGAATTATCAATAATATGGTTATTGGAGATCGAAGCTTAACGAAAGTGGGTGGTATTTCTGCTTCGAGTTTAGTAGGTGTGGATAATTTAATTGTCATCAAAGGAAATGTGGTGAGAGACAACCGTTATGGAATTACGTCGATGGGAAATTCATTTGGAATTATTTCTGACAACATCATTGAAGACAACGATACCGAAGGCGACCCCATGCTGGGCGGAAGTGGAATCAATCTATTTAGCACAAATGAAATTGTAGTAACCAACAACCAGATTCGTAGAAATCTTTGGGGAATCACTTTGCAAGGAACTGCGTTAATTAATTTAGGTAACGACGATCCTGATAATTTCAATCCGGGACAAAATGTTTTCAGTGAAAATGGAAATGACGGGGAAATATTCGCACTTTACAACAATACACCCAATCCAGTGAGCGCACTTCACAACTGTTGGATTGAAGATCAAGAATCTATGTACGAACAAGTGGAAGCGGTCATTTTCCACAAAGAAGACGATCCTACTTTGGGAGAAGTTTCCTTTGATCCATTTGAATGTGGTGTAATTATGTCCACTCTAGATTTAAACAAAAATGCATTCAAAATCTATCCAAATCCAGCGAAGAATTCTTTCTTTGTTGAATCTGAAGAAAAAGGAAGTTTAAAAATCTATGATTTGAATGGGAAATTAATTCAATCTCAAGGGAATCTAAAAGGAATCAATCAAATTCAGATTAACGTTCCGCAAGGAGTATACTTGGTTGAATTTGAAACAGTGAACTCAAAATCCACTCAGAAATTGATAGTAAGATAATTAGTCTTATGAAATTCTAAAAAAATCTTTTCGAAAAACAAAGCATAAAAAAAGCCGGGATAAATGCCCGGCTTTTTGATTTCAAGTATTCGAATTGAATTACTGTTTTGAATAGGAAACAGAGATATCAAGTGTTTGCCCCATAAAAATCAAAGGATAAACCAAAACCAATTCTGAATTGGTAACAGATTCGATGTTTCTTACATCCATTCCTTGCAAAGTAATTACGTCTTCTGTCCAAACACCGTTTGCAGTTTCATCTACACAAACATCCTCAGCGTTTTTGTTGTTTTCCTTTAAAGATGCGGATTGATTTTCATTTAAGGTTAAATAATCAGTCGCACAACCTTCTTTGAACATAGGGTGATCGTACGGATGAGTGTTAGTCTGACCTCCAAAAGTGTAGGTAAGCGTTTCTGCTTTCCATGTTCCTACTAATGGATTTACAGCTGCCACATCGTCATCGCTACTACAAGCGGTTGCTCCTAATCCTACTACAGCCAAAGCTGCGATAAAAAATATTTTCTTCATTGTTGTTTGATTTTAATGCGAATTTAAGATAATCTCAAAATTAAACTATGATATTTATTGGAATTAACAAAATAAATAAATGTTCTTTCAAAATTTTAAATTCTTTTAAATCATTGAAGTTTAAGCGAAATATTTACTTTATGTCAAACAATTTCATATTTTGACAGCATAAAATTTTACGAAGTAAGATAAGGTATTATCTGAAGTCGGGATTGAAAGGATTTCCAAAGTTGTAACCTAAACTAAACATGAATCCGTTTCCTGCTTCTTTGGCAATGTCAGATAATCCTAGGTCATACGAGAAACCGACTTTTAATTCACCGATTTTCAATTTCATAATTGGAGACATGGTTAACCCTTGAGAACCGTTTTTATCGACATCTTGACGATAGGAAACGCCCAAGTCCAAACCTTGTTGACTTTCACCAAAAGAAAGGTGAGACATTAAGTTCACATCAAATTTTCGAGCGGAATTTGAATTTAGATTCATCACCACCGATGGGTAGATGTAGAAGTTTTCACCAAAGTAAAAAGTATATCCTAAAATAAAGTTATACCATGCGGGCAAGGGTTCAATTCCGTTTGTAACGGATTCATTTTCTTTCAACGGAATATCCAAAACAGAAATTCCTCCAAAAGCTCCAGCATAGCGGAAAGAAGCACCAAAATTAAAGTAATTCATTCCAAAATTTGAATCGTTTATCAAAGGGTCACTGGGATCATTGGCAATTACTCGGTCTATATCCAAGGACTGAGAAAAGTTGTTGTACGACAAACCGAATGAGAAAATATCTTCCGGCTCATCCCATTTGTAATCCCGGTCTGAAGAAATCGGAATGTGGTAAGCGGCGGATAGATTAATTCCTTTTAAGCTCGATAAACCATTTCGGTCATGAAACACATAAAGTCCAAAAGCCAATCGATTAACGACAGTTGCATGTGCACTTAAAGTCTGTGTATTCGGACTTTCGGGTAAATCTGCCCATTGATTTGCATAGGTTGCGGTTACATTTAGTACTTCTGGATCTTGTCCTGCGTACGAAGGGTTGATCAAATACGCATCACCTACCAAATAATGTTTATAAAACGGTAATCCCTCTTGTGCCCATAAAGACACGGTTAAAAGTACCAAGATTGTCGTTAATAAATTTTTTCTCATGTGTTATTATCTCTTTTCCTAACGCTAATTGCTCTACTATATTTCATTCTGACGGTTTTTTAATCCGTCTTAAACGATGTTTTTCCTTCTCTAAAAAGGAACTTTATGCTCTTTTCTTATTCTTCAAATATAAACAATGACTTATAAAAAATCGAATCTACAAATATTTTTTTTAATTGCTAAGAAAATTAACAATGCTTTTTAAGGAAACCCTAATTAATCGCTAATATTCTATCTAAATCAGGTCACCTCGATGAAGTAAATAGTATAAAAAAGGGAATCACTTTTTCAAGGATTCCCTTTTGAATTATTTATTTCTCTTATTTATTCCGAACGGTTACATGTCCTACAAATTTCTTTTCTGAAATGATTCCATCGGACGGAATTTGGATGATGTACCAGTAATCACCTGAAGCAACATTTCTTCCCATATATTTTCCATCCCACACATAATCTCCTTCGAAATTCGTATCGACAAATATTTTTCCGTAACGGTCAAATATTTTAAGTGTCGCATTCGGCGTGGTTTGGATTCCTCGAATTTCCCACACATCATTGATTCCATCTCCATTGGGAGAGAAGAAATTAGGTAAACTCAAAATCGTAATCGTGTATTTCGATATCATACATCCGGATGAACGAACCCAAACGGTGTAGGTTTCGCCTGGAATTAAATTCATAAATACATTGGTATTTTGCCAGAAAACTCCATCGAGGGAATATTCCATGGGTCCTTCTCCATTGTTGGTTGCTCCTACCGTTAAATTATTTCCCGAAACATCTACACTAACAATTTGAGGTGTTGCAGGTGGAATTACAGTAAAAGTTTGAGATTCACTACGACAACCTTCTGCACTATAAGCGGTCACTATATAGGTTCCCGTCTCTGATATAATTTGAGTTGCACCCGTCCAAATCGTACCGTCGCTTAACTCCCACTCAAAAGTAGCTGTAGGATCATCACTCGTCAACGTCATTTCAAAACTATCATCGTCACACAAGAGACTAAAGTCCGGAACGGTTAAACTTGGACTTGGTAATTTCTTTAATTTAATTTCAACAATCGCTGCACAAACTCCAGCAGCATCCAAACGCACAAAAACAGAGGTTTGATTGGCAGTTGGTGTATAATTTTGTACATTTAATATTTCGGCTGTTTCTGTTCGTGCATTGTCTAACGTATGGTAATATCCATAAACAACCCCATTGGCACTACTTATAATTCCTTCGAACTGTGTTAAATCCACCGTATCTTCTGGACAATACTCAATCGGACCAAATGGACCAACTGCATGTTGAACTTGTGCTTCTTTATCAAATTGAATTGCAATCGGCTGGGATTTACATGATTGACCGCTCATTCCCACCACAAAAATGGTAGTTGGTAAATTCGTGATTGGGTAATTACTTAATTGACCACCTGGAATGGAAATATTGTTATCCATATCCGCTTGGGATGCATAATAAGAATAATTCACTCCAGCCCCTCCGCCTAAAAGACCATTGAATCCAGAAAGATTGGTTAAATAAATTCCATCGAAATCATTGTCACACAGCAACTGAACCGGAAGTGTATTCAATACAGGTTCTGGGTAAATTTCTACATTTAATGTGATAGGAGATGAACATTGATCCGCATCCGGTGTAAAAGTATATATACCTACTCCTACTGCGTTTGTGTCAATCGTTGCAGGAAACCACGTTCCAGGAACGCCGTTGTTCGAAAGTGTATTCAAGGCATCCGGCGTTTCAAATTGACAATAACTGTTTTCAATTATAAATTCAGGAACAATATCCGCCGTAATTTCAATTTGAATGGTTACCGGTTCCGAACACTCCATATCGGGTGTAAATGTAAAGTTAAAAACCCCTTGCGTATTGGTATCAATCACAGCAGGTAACCACGTTCCGGTAATCAACTCATTGGGTTGCGGAAGCGCAGGTGGCGTTGAGAATTGACAGATTGGATTTACAGTTGCAAAAGTGGGAAGAATGAATTGTTCGACTTCGATTTCTACTTCAAATTCTTCTGCACACAATTCTGCATTGGGCGTAAATGTATACGTCACCGTTCCGACTTGAGAGGTATCAACCGTAGCTGGAAACCAAGTTCCAGGGAGTCCATTGTCAGACGTTGTTGGCAAAGTTATAATCTCTGTACCTGAGCAATAATGATTTTCTACCACAAATTCAGGAGATAGCTTTTCTTCAATAATTACTTCAATTACGGCATCTTCTGCACAGGCATCTTCGGGAACAAAGGTAAATTGAAAAACACCCGGAATACTTGTATCAATCACCGCGGGCACCCAATTTCCAGGCGTTCCTTCCAAAGGATTTGGAAGCGTAGGTGGGGTTGCATTTTGACAAATTGGCTCCACATCTGGAATGGTCAATGTAATCAAAGGCAAGATTTCAACTTCCAAAGAAACAGGATAAACCGCACATTGTCCCGGATCGGGTAAAAATGTATAGGTTGTTGTATTAAAAGGATCATACGCAGGCGACCATGTTCCCGTTACCCCTTCAATCGAAGTGGGAGGTAAAGGATTGGGGCTATCTGGACATTGTGGTTCGATGGGATCAAACGTTGGAACATCACTTGGCGGCAAACAGTGACCGATTACAACTGGGCTACGTTCACATCCTTCCCCATCGGGACAACAAGAAGCATACAAAACCGTACCTGCGGGACATTGATTCCCTGGAGGATCATACATAAAAGGAGAACCTGTTCCAATTAAATTCCCTCCGGATGGAGCATCCCACCACGTTACATCATCACCTGTTCCACATTCTGCTTCTAAAACTGCGATGTAATTCAGTGTATCGCCTGCATCAAAACATTGGGTTATTACTTCGGGACTCCATGCGGGAAGTGTAAATAATGGAATATCACTAGCGACTGTTTGAAGTGAAAAAGAAACTGTATTACTATAAGGATCTGGAGAAGTCCAACAGCCGGTATTACCATCTGAAGTACCTCTTAGCAGAAAGTCCGTAATTCCTGTTTCAACCTTACTGTTACAAAAAGTCATATCAAATTGAATACTGAAAGGAGTTTCACAGCCCATAGAAGAGTCACCCCAATTATTACTAGGATTACCATCATTATTTGGATTACCAGTACAGCACCATGAAGAACTACTTGTTCCATCAAAATAAAAACCTGCGCCTCCTGTTTCACCCGTTGAACAACTTGCACCTGTAACCGTGTCCATAGGAATCCATCCCGCTGGCAAATTCACATTAGATACAGAAATATTTTCACCTTCTGGAAAAAAGAAACCATGTGCCCAGTTTGAAGAAGGTTTATAGTATCTAAGGTTATTCATTGTGATTTTTAAGGTGGTAAATCCACACGGGTCAGTTATAACTAAACTGCCATCAACAACCGCACTTCCGTCTGAAGTTATCATCTCGGCAATTATTATAGGGTCTGGGGAGTTTGTGCAAAGAGCAAAGTTTCCAGTTCGTTGTATGTTTATAATGGATACATTTTGAGACCAAACCAAAGGAGCGCTCAAAAACAGTAAAAATATAAATAGTAAATTTCTAAACATTTAATAAAATTTTGTTGTGTTAATTAGCAGTGTATTTTTTTGAATTACTTAACGGAACCTGTTCTCACGTAGGCTTCCAAGTAAGGCATAATAGGTATCAAAGGTTCGTACGATCTATTTTGTAAATAATGATTACAAATGAACTTTTTATCGTCCGGATGAATGCGGTTATTGAAAAGAACTTTTAAAATTTCTTCTCGTTGCCAGGTTAACTTATGATGCAAATGAGGCTCATCTGGAATCCCATCCAAAAAATCGGTGATTTCTGCAGGTAAATCTACCGATTGACTATTTAAAGTCAAATAATAAAGTCGATCAATGATTTTATTTCCCTCCAAAGACTTTGATAAATCAATTACGATGTAATCACTTTCTCCTGTTTTAGGGGCATTAATTTGTTGTGAAAAAACTACGCTAGAAACCACCATTAAAAGTGGAAACAGCAAATTACCTAATCTCATACCTAGCTCTCTTATGTGTTATTAATTAATCGTAAAAGTAAAAAATATTTTCATCCTACCAACAAGGGAGAAACAATTCTTATCCAATTCTTTTATAAAAATAAGGATTTTATTTGATTTTCTTCGAAATTTTAACGATTGAATTCCATGAAAAAAGCCGAAAACCCTCTAATTATTTTTTTGAGAATTCTCGGCCTTTACTATTTATTATTTGGGTTTATCTTCTTCTTGAACCGCCCGAAGAACTTTCTTCCAAATCGGTATTGAAGACTTTCACTTTATCTCCTTTATTAATTCCACTTTTAATTTCAGTATAAACGCCATCGGTTAATCCGGTTACAATTAATTTCTTCAAATAAACCGGTTGATCGTATTCTTCCGTTCCGGGTTTAAGAACCTCCACAAATGCTTTTCCATCGTCATCGTATCGAATATGTGCAGATTCCAATGTCAATACATTTTTTGCTTCCGCCAAATTCACTTCTGCATTCGCGCTGTAATTCGCTCTCAAGAAGATATCGTCTTTTAACGTCACATCTGCCTTGATTTCAAATTCCACAATTCCATTGGTTTCCACGCCTGAAGGTGAAATGAAATTCAGAATTCCTGAAAACTTATCATCTGGCAAAGCACCAATAGTAATGGTCAACGGCATATTCTCTTTTAATTTTCCCACATCGGCTTCATCTACTTTTCCTTCAAAAATCATTTGTTTCACATCCGCCATGGTCGCGATGGTTGTTCCCACACTAAAGTTATTGATTTCCTGAACCGTATTTCCAATTTCAACCGGAATCGATAACAACATTCCCGAAATCGTAGCTCGAATTTGGGTATTGGCATATTTCTCCAAACCGGGTGCTACACCCGATTGCGCCAATTTGTAATTACTTTGTGCTTCGCGTATCGACTGTTGAGCCATTTGGTATTTTGCCAAGGCATTGTCGTATTCTTGTTTGGGAACTACACCTTGTTCATACAAAGACTGGGTACGGTTGTATTGAATTTTCTCGTTGTTCAACGTAATTTGTGCAGAACTAATTTGCTGTTGCGCCGCATTCAAACTATTTAAATTCGGAATCACTTTTAAAGTGGCTATCAAAGCACCTTGTTGAACGACATCTCCTTCTTTCACGTGAATTTCGGTAATCACACCTGATATATTGGGCTTAATTTCAATTACTTCCCTTGGTTTTACCGATCCGGTTGCTACAGCTTTGATAGAAATATCGCGTACTTCCACTTCCGTCGTTTCAAATTTATCCAATTCTTTTGTACTGGTTTTATACATATAGGCCAGTGCTCCCACTACGGCCAAAACAAACAATAGAACCAATCCAATTTTCACAATCTTTTTCATTATTTATTTAAAATAAAGTTATTCATCTCTTAAAGCATCAATCGGTTTGATTGAAATTGCTCTTTGTGCGGGAATCATTCCTGCTATCATTGCCATGATTACCATAATTAGTAAGGCAAATCCCAAAGTTGTTACATCTACCGATGCATTTATAAATGGAAATTCATTTTCATTGCCCGAAACCACAAACGCATTGATTAAATACAGAACAAAAGTTGCTCCGACAATGCCTGAAAGTCCAGCGATTAAGGTCAATACAATCGATTCCAATAAAATCTGGGAACGAATTTGATTGGGTACTGCACCCAAAGCCCGACGAATTCCAAATTCCTTGGTCCGCTCCGAAACCGTAATTAATAAAATACTCGCAATCGCAATCACGCCTGAAAATAAAGTTAAGGCGCCCACGACAATGGCCAACAATTGCAATCCATTCATAAATGAAAACATTTTTCCTAAATTCTCTCCTAAGTTAAATCCGCCAATTGCTTTGGTATCCGCAGGATCGACTCGTTTTCTTTCTTTCAAAAATTCTTTTACACGCCCTTCAAATGCAACAATATCTGTTGCATCCGTCGCATTGATGATTACATAATTCACCACACCTTGTCGGTTATACACGCGTTGAAATGTAGTAAATGGAATATGAATTTCGTTGTTTCGTCCAAAAGACATCGCACCTTGTTTGTACACGCCTACAACCGTATACATACTCGCACCGATTCGAATCATTTTTCCGACTGGTTTTTCGTCGGCAGGAAACATTTCATCTACGATGTCTTTTCCTATGACACATACTTTTTTACCGTAGCGAATATCATCTTCATCTATAAAACGTCCTTCGATAATCGGTTTTTTAAACATATCATTTTGGGAAGGATAATCACCCGTCACCGAAAAATTGTCGTGTTTTCCATTGTATTGAATGATTACACTTCCTTCTTGACTTCGAGGAGCAATCATTTTAATTTCCGGAAATTCATTTCGTAAAGCGTCAATATCATCGACTTTCAATTCCAGAGTTCGCCCTCTTTGATAGCCTTCAAAAGGAATGGAAGTTTCTTCCAACCAAACAAAAAGACTGTTGGTGGCTGCATTGGCAAAGAGTTTATCAAACCCATTTTGAACTCCTTTGGATGCACCCAAAAGTGCGACAAACAAAAACATACCCCACCCCACACCCGTTAAGGTAAGCATCGTCCGCATTTTATTTTTACGGATGGCGGCATATACTTCTATCCAAGCGTCTCTATCAAATATAATTGGTTTCATTCGTCGTTTAAAGCATCTATGGGTTTAATTCTCGCTGCATAGCGTGCCGGTAAAAATCCAGCCAAAAATCCAGCAACAAACAATATAATACAAGCTAAAATCAAAGAGTTAGTACTTACTCCAGGATTATAGATAAAATAATCCGCTAAACTTTCATCGATATTTTCTACCAACAATGTCGCAGCTAAAATTCCCAATACGCCAAAAAGCAAGGTTATCGTAATCGCTTCTTGCATAATCAAGGCAACAATATTTCTCGGCGTCGCACCCAACGCTTTACGTATGCCTATTTCCTTGGTTCGTTCTTTAACACTGAAAACCATGATGTTTCCGATACTTACAATTCCCGCAATCAAACTTCCACCCCCAATTACGAAAACAATAATCGTCAGTACAAAGAAAAACGCGTTGGTATTACTCATCTGTTCAGAACTGTCCCAAACCCGAATTCCACCTTGATCGTTGGGTTTTACTTTATGAATTCCTTTTAAATCCGATTTAATATCCGCTGCGAAATCGCCCAATTCCTTTGTGGAAAGTCCATCTTTGGGTGCAATGGTAATACGCGGTAAATCTTGGTTTCCATAAATCGTTTGCAAAGTGGTAATCGGAACATAAATATTTCGTTCTTCTCGGTCGTCATTCGTATTGCTCGAAAAAACACCGATAATTTCATACATTCCCGTTCCCATATTCAAATATTGGCCGACAACTTCTTGGCCTTTCATTAAATCTTCGACCACCATTCGACCGATTACAGCGGTTTTCTTTCGGTCAATTAAATCCTCATCACTTACAAATCGTCCTTTTTCTAGATTGATGTCGATCATATTGAAATAACCTTCATTCACCCCATTTACGGAATATCTTCCCGATTCACCGCCTTGTTTTATCAACAACATCTGATTGTATTCACCGCTGATGTATTTGATTTTGTCGGAATAATTATCGACAATGTAATCCAAATCTCGGTTTTCTAATTGGATTTGTCTTCCTTTTTGATAACCCGCATAGGATTCGGTTGTTTTGGTTCCGAAAATACTCATGTTCAAAGCTCCCGCTTGGAAGAATTCTTTCTGGAAACCGTTTTGCAAACCGTTCCCCATTCCGAACAATACAATAAATACAAACAAAGCCAATGAAATGGTCAATCCCGAAAGGAAAGTTCGTAATTTATTACTTGCTATAGAAGCCCATATTTCCCTCCAACGGTCTATATCAAACACTGATTATATATTTTTGGTCGTTATCCACCTTCTTAAAAATCCTTTATTTATTTTATAATTGAGCTTCAAATGGAGTAGATACCGCTCTGACTTGCTCTACTTTCTCATCACTCATAATCATTCCATCTTTCAGCCGCACGATTCGTTTGCACATATGGGCGATGTCATCTTCGTGCGTTACCATCAAGATCGTTTTTCCTTCGTCGTTAATTTCTTGAATCAATCGCATAACTTCTTGGGAGGTTTTGGAATCCAAAGCGCCCGTGGGTTCATCAGCCAAAAGTAATTTCGGTTGTGCTGCCAAAGCCCGTGCTATAGCAACTCTTTGTTTTTGTCCACCAGATAATTCATTGGGTAAATGATGGGCCCAATTGGCTAATCCTACCCGTTCTAAATAGCTCATTGCCATTTCCGCCCGTTTTCCTCGACTGACTTTTTGATAGTATAAAGGAAGCGCCACATTTTCCACTACATTTTTAAAGCTGATTAAATTATAGGATTGAAAAATAAATCCCAAAAATTTATTTCGGTAATTCGCCGCTTTTTTTTCGGTTAATTTTTCGATTTTCACACCATCCAATTCATACAAACCGCTGTCATGGTTATCCAACATCCCAATGATATTCAACAAAGTAGATTTTCCCGATCCAGAAGCACCCATAATCGCTACAAATTCGCCGTCTTCTACATCCAAGTTGATTCCCTTCAAAACATGAAGTGAATTGGCACCCATTTTATAGGATTTGTTTAAATCTCGAATTTTAATCATTGTTCAAATTACTAATAAACCATAGGTAGAGATTTTTCGCGAAATGTTACAAAGAAATCATTGGATTTCTAATTAAATGTATTGGAATGATTTTCTAATAAAAGAATGAAATTTATTTTCCATCCCAAATTTGAATTACATTTTCTTTGGGTTTAAATTTCTTCTCGGTTTCAAATCCGTCGAATTGTTTTAAAATATATTTCAAGGTTTCCAAACGGGTGGTTCGTTTTTTATCGGTTTTTACTTCCACCCAAGGTGATTTTTCGGTGGAAGTTTCCTTCAGCATTTTCTCAATGTAAAAGGTATATTCATCCCACTTAACTTGCGCTTGTTCATCCAATCCTCCGATTTTGTAATTCTTCAAGGGATCGGCACGTCGTCCATCCAACCTATTTTTTTGTTCCTCTTTGCTGATGTTTAAAAAGAATTTAATCAAAACAATTCCATCATTGATTAACAAATGTTCCAATCCATTTACATTTTCCATAAAAGTCTGATGTTGTTGTTCGGTACAAAATCCAAAAACCGGTTCTACCACAGCACGATTGTACCAACTTCGATCATAAAATGTCGTTTTTCCTCTTTGAGGCAAATGCTGAATGTATTTTTGAAAATACCACTGCTTCATTTCCACTTCCGTCGGCTTCGGTAATGCGACAACGTCATACAGTTTGGGATTCATTTTGGCAATCGCACGATTGATGGCTCCTCCTTTTCCGGCGGCATCTCTTCCTTCGTAAATCACAACCAGTTGCAAGTTATTTTTTAATATAAATTCCTGCAAACGAAGCATTTCAAATTGAAGTTGATTCAATTCTTTTTCGTATTTTAGTTGTTTGAGGAATTTCTTTTCTTTGATAATCCCTTTGTCAACCAATAAATCGATGATTTCTTCACTTCGTGCAATTTCTTTTAAGTCGTTCAAATTAAATTCAGCCATGTTTTTATTTTTCTATCGATAAATTTACTACTATCTCACGGACTTTACCAAAGTCAATGCGCTATTTCTACTTTTGAACCATTTCCATATTATTTTGAAATCAATTGAATTAATTTCCTAAATTTGATATCTATCTAATTCGTACCCAATGAAAAAATCAATCCTACTTTTTACGTTTTTAGCCTTAATTATTCTAGGTTGCAAATCAAAAAAAGATGCAAACAATTACCATTTGATGGATGTAAATCCGGAATACGCAGCCTACGTTTCTGCGTATACTTCCGGATTGATTTCAACGGAAAGTCCGATTAAAATCCTACTTCAAGCGGATATTCCATTGGAAATAAATGACGATAAATCACTCAAAAAACAAGTTCTTCATTTTAAACCTTCGCTAAAAGGAACAACCTATTTGGTGGACAATACGACTTTGGAATTCCGTCCCGACGAAAAATTAAAACAAGGAGAAATTTACACGGCTACCTTGGAATTGGAATCCATTGTTCCTACCATTCCCAAAGAATTACACGATTTTAAATTTCAATTTCAAGCCAAAAAGCAAGATTATTCGGTAAGTTTAGATGGATTACAAAACACGGATGCAGGACAAGGAAACTATAAATTCGTGGGAAATGTATTTACTGCCGATGTTGCTGATGCTTCTGAAATCAATAAAATGCTTTCGGCAAAGTTCAATGGAAAGGAACTTCCCGTTTCTTGGGAACATTCACAAAACAGACGAAATCACCGTTTTACAATTGATGGAATTGCATCCAAAGACAAAGCAGAAAATTTAGTACTGAAATGGAATGGTTCAGCCATTGCGACAAAGAAGGATGAAAAAAATGAATTCGCGATTCCCGCTGTCAATGATTTTAAAGTGACTCAAATCAAGGCGATTTCTACACCGGAACAATATATTTCTATCAACTTTTCCGAACCCATTCAAAACGACCAATTTGTCGATGGATTGATTGAATTAGAAAAAACAAATAAAAGTGAGGAAACGGACGATAATTATTATTCCGACGAAAAGGAAAATTATATCAAATCCACCATTATCAACGGAAATGAATTGAAAGTGTACACCTCAAAAAAGATTGGTGGAGAATATGCACTCAATATTTTCCCTGGAATTCGTAGTTCGTACGGAAATAAAATCGAAACGAAACAAACCGAAACCCTTGATTTTGTTAATCTATATCCGCAAGTGAAATTTGTAGGAAATGGAAGTATCATTCCTTCTTTCGATGGAAAAGTTAATCTTCCTTTTCAAGCCGTTGGATTGAAAGCCGTTCGGGTAGAAATCACTCAGATTTTCGAAAATAACATTCATCAATTCTTTCAATACAATCATTTTGACCAAACCAACAACCTTCGTCCTGTGGGTCAGAAAGTTTTAAGTAAAGTGATTCCGATTTCAAATTCCGATAATTTCAACAGCAATGAGCTGAATGTGTATCAATTGGAATTGTCAAAATTCATTGAACCTGAACCCGGTGCGATTTACAATGTAGAATTTTCTTTTGAACATCGTTTTGCCGTTTATCCCTGTTCAGGCGTTCAAAATCAAGAAGAATTTTTAGCTCGCGTAGAACCCGAAAGAGATAATTACGACGCAGATTCTGAAATGTATACCTACGACTATTACGATTATTACTATCCAGAAGATTACAACTGGAATGACCGAAATAATCCCTGTACTGTTTCTTATTATACATCGGACAAAAAGGTTTCTAAAAATATTTTGGCTAGTAATTTAGGAATTACATTTAAAACCGGAAAAAACCGTATTGCCTATGCAAGTATTTCAGACCTCGTTAGTTCGGACCCGATGGAAAATGTGAGAATTAAAGCCTATGACCTTCAAAATCAATTGGTAGGCGAAGGAAGTACGGATGGAAATGGATTTGCAGAATTTAATTTGAAACGGCAACCGTTTTTGGTAATTGCGGAAAAAAACAAACAGAAAAATTACATTCGAGTGGACAATGGATCGTCACTTTCACTATCGAATTTCGATGTGGAAGGTGAATCCTCTGCCAACAGTTTGGGTGGTTTTATCTATGGTGAACGGGGCGTTTGGCGTCCTGGTGATAAAATCCATTTGACCTTTGTCAGCGATCCATCGGTACTGAATATTTCCGATCAACAACCTGCGATTTTGGAATTAAACGGTCCAGATGGACAGTTGATGCAACGAAAAGTGAATACAACTCCCGTAAATGGATTCTATACCTTTCAACTGGAAACAGCTCCTGATGCTAAAACAGGAAATTGGTCCGCAGAAGTAAAAATAGGTGGACGTACTTTTTACAAAACCGTGAAAATTGAAACCATCAAACCCAATCGTTTAAAAATCAATACGATTTTTCCGAATGATGTTTTGTCGAAATCAACCTCCTCAAGCGGTTTTAAAATCAAAGCCAATTGGCTAAGTGGCGCCGCAGCTCAAAGTCTCAAAGCGACCGTTACAGGCCATCTTTTCTCAGAAGACACAAAATTCAAATCGTTTCCAAATTATATTTTCTCCGATCCGTCCCGAAGTTTCCCCATGCAGGAGATTACGCTTTTCGAAGGAAATTTAAATGCAAACGGCGAAGCGACGATTTCGACGAATATGAATTTGGATTACGATGCGCCAGGTATGTTAAAGTTAGGTGTTTTCACCAAAGTTTTCGAAGCTGGAGGAGATTTCAGTACATCCTACGTAACCAAGGATTTCTCGCCTTATACTTCTTATGTCGGATTAAAAATTCCATCCAAAAATGACTATTTTGAAATGTTGGAAACCGGAAAAGAACACCGGATTGAAGTTGCGAGTGTTGATTTCAAAGGAAATTCCATTTCCAAAGATCGATTGGAAGTTTCGATTTATCGAATGAAAAATTCATGGTGGTACAATTCCGATGACAATGATTTGGCGTATTATGTTAATCGAAACTATGAGTTTTTGCAAGACGAAAAAGCGGTATCGACCTCCAATGGAAAAGGAAGTTTTACGCTTCAAATTCCCAACGAAGAATATGGAAATTATTTCATCCGAATTTATGATCCCGTAAGTGGGCATGCAACAGGAAAAACGATTTGGTTTGATTGGCCCGATTGGAGAAGTCGTAGCGATGGAAACTCAGAAAGTGCAGCAATTTTGAACTTTAAAGCGGATAAAACCGCGTACAAAGTGGGAGAAACTGCGCAAATCACTTTGCCCTCTTCGGTAGCGGGTCGTGCTTTGGTGAGTTTTGAGAACGGAACCAAAGTAATTGAAAGAAAGTGGATAAAAACAGCAGAAGGTCATACCAAATTCGATGTCAAAATCACCTCTGAAATGGCTCCGAATTTTTATGTCAACATCAGTTTACTTCAGCCACACAATGCAACCACCAACGACCGTCCGATTCGGATGTATGGTGTCATTCCCATTCGAGTAGAAAATCCGGATCGAAAGTTAGAACCTCAAATCAGCGCTCCAGAAAGCATTCGTCCAAACAGTTCGTATACCGTTTCAGTTTCGGAAAAATCAGGAGGACCGATGACCTATACCTTGGCCGTTGTGGATGAAGGTTTGTTGGGAATTACCAATTTCAAAACGCCGGATATATTCAAACATTTCAATCAAAAACAAGCGTTGGGCGTAAATACGTGGGATATTTTTAATTATGTTTTGGGTGCGTATGGTGGACGAATAGAAAGTGTATTCACCATTGGAGGTGACCAAGCGTTGGCGAATTCCAACAAGGAAAAAATAAACCGTTTCAAACCGGTTGTTACTTTCTTGGGGCCGTTTATCCTTGGAAAAGGAGAAAAGAAATCCCACAATTTAAAAATGGAAAATTACATCGGATCAGTCAAAGTAATGGTCGTTGCGGGACAAAAATCTGCGTTTGGAAGTGCAGAGAAAAACATATTTGTGAAACAACCTTTGATGACCTTGACTTCTTTGCCACGGGTTTTAAATCTGGGCGATGAGATCACACTTCCCGTCAACGTTTTTGTGATGGATGCGAAGATTAAAAATGCACAAGTCAGTATAAAATCCAATGATTTAATTCAAATCGATGGAAGTTCTTCCCAGAATTTAACGTTCTCCAAAATCGGCGATCAAATGGCTACTTTTAAACTGAAAATTCCAGAAAAATTAGGAAAAGCAACCTTGACAATTCATGCGGTTTCTGGAAATGAGAAAACATCCGAAGAAATTGAAATCGAAGTGCGAAGTCCCAATCCACCGATGACTTTTACAGATAGCAAAGAAATCAGTGGAAATGGAAATTGGGCTGGAACGTATCAGCCCTTTGGTATGAAAGGAACGTCGGAAACGAAGTTGGTTCTTTCGTCCGTTCCTGCAATGAATTTGGATGCGCGACTTCGTTATTTAATTCAATATCCACACGGATGTGTTGAGCAAATCACCTCATCCGCTTTTCCGCAATTGTATTTGGAAAAATTGACTCAATTAACAGATGCGCAAAAGAAAAGTACGCAATACAATGTTGAAGAAACTTTGAAAAAGCTCAAATCCTATCAGACCCCAAGCGGAGGTCTGGCCTATTGGCCTGGATTGGGAGATGCCGATAAATGGGGAAGTACGTATGCGCTTCATTTCATTTTGAAAGCAGAAGAAAACGGTTATAAATTACCGGCTGGACTGAAAGAAGGATTAATTAAATACCAAAAGAAAATTGCGAAAGATTGGAACGGCTACAATGAGAAATACTATTACAACGACTTGGATCAAGCCTATCGACTGTACACCCTTGCTCTTTCTGGAAATTCGGAATTGGGATTAATGAATCGTTTAAAAGAAAAGAAAACCAATGTAACTACGGTTTGGAGACTAGCTGCAGCCTATCAATTGGCAGGGCAAGGAAGTATTGCTAAAAAATTAGTCGCAGACCTTCCCAATACCGTAAAAGAATACAAATTCAATGCCTATACTTATGGTTCCTCTGTCCGTGATGATGCGATGATTTTAGAAACATTGACACTTTTGGGTGAGCGCGACAAAGGACTCGTTCTGCTTAAGAAAATTGCAGCTCATTTGCATTCCGATTCGTGGTATAGCACCCAGACTACCTCCTACTCTCTTTTGGCAATTTCGGAATATCTTGGAAAAAATAAAGCAGGTTCAAAAATCGATGCAACCGTAACTATCAATGGAAAGTCTTCCAAAGTTTCGGATAATAAACCGTTTGTAAACATCGATTTGCGCGAAACTTCCGGAAGTTTTTCAGTCGTTAATCATTCGGGTGGAATTTTATTTGTGGACTTGGTTCGAAGTGGCGTTTCTATGGAAGAAAACATGCCGGAAATTCAGAAGAATTTGGGTTTAAAAGTCACGTATTTCGATTTAGATAATAAGGCGATTGATCCTTCTCAATTAGCACAAGGAACCGATTTCAAATGTGTAGTAAACATCACCAATCCAGGAATGATGGGGAATTACAAGGAATTGACCTTGACCCAAATGTTCCCATCGGGTTGGGAAATCATCAACACACGACTCAATAACCAAGCAACTTCCGCTCAAAACACAGGTTTGAATTACCAAGATTTCAGAGACGACCGAGTGTATTCGTATTTTGACTTGAGTGCCGCGCAACAAGTTTCGGTAACAATCTTGCTGAATGCAAGCTACAAAGGAGATTATTATTTACCCGCAACTTATTGTGAAGCGATGTATGACAATTCAATTCAAGCGGTGGTTCCTGGGAAGAGGGTTCGGATTTATTAGAAAGGTAAATTTTGAATTTTTATTATGGGATGTTGGACGAAAAAAAATTGTGAAGCCGTAACCCAAACCTAAATCCCTGTAAAATAGAATTATGGGTATGGGAACTTGGGCTCAAAAGTGAACGGAAACATGCAAAAAACATTTTGATTTTACTGTATAAAAAAAGAGGACCATCCATCCTCTTGAAATTCATTCAAACACCTTAACGACAACCCTAGAAGTGTGGAAGAAAAGTAATCGGTTCCGTTCAACAGCGTTTTCATCTCTAGCCCTTCGGGCAAGACGAAAACTTAGTTATTGCAGTTAATTTCTATTTTACTAATACATAGCCAATTCTAATTCCAATTGCTGGATATATATTCCCTTCATTATTATCATTGTCATAAATGTAACCTAACCCAAAGTGGGTGTTAAAATATAAATTTTTAACTAAAGACCTTTGTAAACCCCAATGCAATTCATTTAAAAGTGTGTTATTTTGGTCTGGTTCATTTTTATATCCAAATGAATATTTGGATTGAAAAGCAACAAAATTTCCAGAATTATTTAGAATTGATTTTCCTTTGGATAATCTTTTTTCTTTATTATAAATCCAAACAAGTTCTCCTTGTAAAAACAAACTAGGTTTACTTAAATTAAATACGTATTCTACAGAATTATTATATACGTTATAGCTTGCACCTATACCGGAACTGATATCTAAAAGTAAGTTTTTGCTAAGAGGTGTTTCGTAGCTTATATTTATACCTTGTCCCCCGATTTCTATTTTCCCTAAACTTTTGAAAGAATTTTCTTGAGCATTTACTTTAAAAGTATTTAGAAAAAATAAAACGGTAAGAAAAATCATAAGATTGAAGTTGTTTGTATTCATTTTTTAAAATTATTTTTGCAGGCAAATATATAAATTACAAAAATATGAATTTAAGAAACATAAACCTTTTTATGATTGTTTTAATGGCTGTTGTTTCTTGTAATAGCGATGATAATTTGGATTTGAAGACAGTAGGTAAAACTAACGATTATAGTGCAAAGGTTTTCTATGATGCTGAACGTAACATTCTCAAATTTTCAGGATTAAAGAGTTCTGTGGAAAGCTTTTTGTCAGATACTATTGCTGATAAAAATTCAATGTTTACAAAATTTTATAAGAAGGGCTTTTTGCCTTTATCTGTGTCTCCCGAAATTAAAGATGAAAACTTGTATAATAAAATTCAACAAAAAACTTTAATCAACATCCCTTCTCATCATGCTAAAAATGGAAGTGAAGAAGAAGATTCGTAAACATTTTTAGAAGACGAGGAATTTGCTTCACTACTTAATTCAGAAGGTGCACTTCAATTAAATGATTCTATTTATATGTATACTCCTAATGGATTATTTATTGTGCATAAAGATGATTATGATAGTTTGGAAGATTTTATTGAAGAGAATCAGGAAATTTCCATTCCTGAGGGGATGAATTATGTTTCTGATAAAATAATATCTTACAGACCTAATTTGGAAGAGTTGGGTTCTGAATACGATATTGTAGACAGAATTGTTCCTGATGAACCTGGATCAGGTGGTGGAGGAGGAGGAACTACAATTACCATTCCTAAGCCAAATCAAACAAGTCATTATACAAATTGTAATAATGGAATTAATACACCGTTTGTTGGTAATATTTTTGGAAAACAATATGTCTGCTATTATAATTTTAGTAGTAAATACCGCGTAAAGACAGTTTTTGAGATTCAAGATTTTTTCTTGTTTTATAGCGTCAGAGCAAAAAATAAATTTAGAAAGAAAGGATGGACTGGTATATGGGGAAGAGAAGATGCTAAGAAATTATACCTAAGAATTAATAATGGTGTTATGAAAGTTGAAAGGAAAACTTTTACAGCAACGGTAAGTGATTCTCAGCTAAAACCTTTAATTAATTCAATCAACAATTTAATTACTGTAAAATCAGCACCTATTCCAGTTGTTTCCGATGTGTACTTATTAGAAAATTCTGGCAAATTTAAACAACAGAATTATAGTTTATCTCAATATGATTTAAATAGTTTTTCACCTGGTAATCCTTTAGTTCCACAATATAGTCAGAATCTTACGTCGGTTAATATGGACAGCTTTAAAAACTTATTAAATACAAACAAAAAAGCCATAATTTATATAAACTTGTTTAACAAGGATCGTGAAATAACTCTTGATCAAATTATGAATATTGCTGCAAAAGTTTTTCAAAAATATGCAACTCAAGGGCGTACAAATAATGATATAGCAGTTGTTATGAATGAAATAAAAGCTTCACATGATAGAATTGATGCAAAGCCTTTTTACATTGTTACTAAAGATGAATTAATTCAGGCTAATAATACTCACAAAGTAATCAAAGATTTTGGAGTAAGAAAAGATTTTGATTTGAAAGGATTTGAGATTGGATTTACTTCTAATGCAAATGGAGATAATAAGTGGAAGTTTAAATTTACCCTTGGACATAATAAAATCACTCAATATAAGATGGATATTGAAGGTGGCGTTTATTATAATAGATGGGGTGGTACAAGATTTACTGTAGAGAAAAGTTAACTTTATTTAAATTGATGATTAATGAAACTTCCAGATTTTTATTTGGAAGTTTTTTTATTTTGTGTTAATAAATTTTATAAAATCATTTTTAAGCTTTTCATATGTTTTGATTGCTTGAGTTTTGATTCCAGTTTGTGCGATGAAATCATCTGAATCATCTATTTTTAATTGAGAAACACTATATTTTGTGTAAAGTAGTTTTTTTGTTTGTAAGTCATAGGCATCTAAAAAGATGAACAGATTACGATATTTTTCATACCCAACTTTTCTAATTGCAAAAGTCTTGTCTGGAGCTTGATATTTCATCTGTATTTTAAAGACCACAAGTATTTCAGAATTTGTTTCTTTTTTAATGTCTTCCAAATCTTGCTCATTCAGTTTGTTTCCTATAAACTCATAGTTATCAATACTCAAAGATTGGTGCATAAATTGAACTTTTTCTTGAAAGAGATTTTGGAAATCTGATATGATTTGCTTTTTAACTTCTTGTTCCGCAGTGGCTGAAAAATTATCGAAATAAACAACCCATTTACTTTGACTTGTGCTTTCAGGGAAAATTTCATTTGTTCCGGAAATATAATAGGAAGGAGTATTGACAAAACAAGAGCTTAAAAATGTTAAAAGAAATGTAATAATTGATGTTTCTTTCATTATCAGGATTATTAATTGCAGGTAACGGCAGTCTGTGAAAAAAGTACACAAACTCCTTTCAAATATAGTTAATATTTCTTAAATTCATAAGATATTCATAATTCACGGTTTTATGCCTATCATCAATGGTTTAGACAGACACCAACTTACATTCTCTAGTTTAGAAGCTACTATTGCTACCGATAATGATGTCCGATTTATAGATGCTTTTGTAG